>JGI20197J15001_1000003_pt1 | contig 33633 bp, 33 predicted proteins | sample NGESurdeep092012_2_FD_15001 | JGI IMG/M metagenome (IMG submission 15001)
TGCCCATTGCGTAATAGATTAAGAGTCGATTGTAGGTGAGAGTTCCAAATGGCGCAAAAAAGTTTGATTGATAGAATTTTTGGAAGCCGTCCGCATGCTGAAGCTGATGAATATCTGGAGCTGGATCTCGGAGAGTACGAAGAAGTAGTTGAAGAAGAGCCCGCAGGAACGTATGTCAAGGTCGCAGAGTTAATTAACGTCAGCAATCTCACATCGCTGAAAGACGAGGTTTACAAAGGCAATATCGTTATCATTGACATAGCTCACATAAAACAGGACCGCGTCACCCTTGATAGAGTAGTTAAGGAACTACAACAAGTTGCAACAGACATTCATGGAGATATTGCCGGACTCGGAGACGATCAGATCATCGTGACCCCGATGTCGATAAAGATAGACCGCAAGAAGCTCGGGGCAAGCGCATACTAATATTGCGAGTTAGCCCAATACCAAGCACATTTTTTTGTCATGACACGTGAAGCAGCCATCAAGAGCACGTGCCCTCTATGCGCGGACGTTCTCACCTTCGCGTTCAGCACCGACGACATTCCTTTTTTTGGCGAAATCATGCTCGTGAGCGCGAATTGTACGTGTGGCTTCAAGTACGCTGATACGATAACACTCAATGAGCGCGAGCCTGCACGATATCAAATAGAATTCGATTGCAGTGACTTCGCAANTCGAGTAATCAGATCCTCTTCAGGCACCGTTCAGATTCCAGAACTCGGTGTAACCATTGAACCTGGTTCGGCCTCTGAAGCATATGTTTCCAACGTCGAGGGGGTCCTTTGCAGAGTGGAAGAGGTGATCACCATGGCGACGAAATGGTCGTCGAACGATCCGGGAAAAACAGAGTTGGGGAATCAACTACTTGACATGATTGACTCGGTACGAAAGGGCGAAAGCACTATGACCCTCGTGATCGACGACCCATTCGGCAACAGTGCAATTATTTCGTCGCGCGCTAAGCGCCGAGCGCTCTCAGAAAGCGAAGCATGCACGCTTAAAACCGGGATATTGACAGTCGACGTTTCGCCGAAGAAATGCGACTAGATGCGCCACTTCAAAGCACTAAGTGCGACATTCAAAGGTTGGGCTCATTGACGCTGTGAACCAAGGACAACTTTGCGGGGTACCGTTTTCATCACTTTTGGAATAATTTTCTGTCATTTTGCTGTCCTGTGCCGCCAAATGATTTGAGGAACGGCAGCCTTTCTAGGCCTGACTCGCCTTCTATTGAAATTTAACTGAAGTCATAAGTTCTAAAAGAACTGGTGTGCAAGCGGGCTAACCAAAATTAGATATACGACTGTTTCTTGTTTTTAGAAGCACTGAGGCAAAAAAATGCTAAAAACGGTAGAAAATCTTGCAAAAGCCTTCGCGGGCGAAAGTATGGCGCGAAATAACTATATATCCTTTTCAAAAATAGCAAAAAAAGAGGGTTTTGAACTGATCGCAGCGGCGTTGCAGCTAACGGCCGATAATGAACGAGAGCACGCGAGTTGGACTTCCAAACTTATCCACGCGCTTAACGCAGGCGCAACGGAAAAAATTGATGAAATTAAAATCGACGCCACCGTTTCGACATCGCTGGGCAGCACAGCAGCGAATCTCAAAGCAGCGATCAAGGGCGAGCTTCACGAAGCTATGACAATGTATCCTGAATTCGCCAACGTTGCCGAGAGTGAAGGATTGCCCGAGGTTGCTAAGAGGTTACGAGCTATTGGCGTCGCTGAAGCACACCACGCAGAGAACTACAAGAAAATGCTCGCGCAGGTCGAAGCCGGTACCTTTTTCAAGAAAGACCGGAAGGTTGAATGGGTCTGCAGAGAATGCGGCTATGTGCACTTCGGCGAAGAACCCCCGGAGAAGTGTCCCGCTTGCGACCACGACCGAGCTTATTTTCAGCTCAAGTGCGAAGAGTACTAGCTGAGTTAAAATCTGAGAGACTCAGGCCTCGTAAGCTCTTTGCTCGATTTGCTAGCTGTCCTGCAATTTGAAGCGCAAAAGCGCAGCGATGCCTCCAAGCTTCTCTAATCGCTTGCCCGGCTCGAAATCGGTGCTAAAAACTACGACGTGGCCGTTCGAACTGTTAACGGCAGTCAACAGTTTGTCGACGCCCACGCCTTTTTCTCGCTCATTGCGCAGTGTCTGATCAGCTATAAGTAGCGTAGCGATNGCCCCCCACTCGTGCGCCTTCACGACCTCNCCCATNCCATAGGCAGCTTTGCCGCCAATANCAATCTCTTTAAGTAGTTCGTCGATCAAACGCGTCTCACGCACNAGGTGTGCGTCCTTAATGAGCCTGTCCACAGCGCCACGTCGAAGCGCTTCTTGAAAGCCAGAAATACCAACTGAGGTCGTATTCTCAACGACTATCCGGTCTGGGAAATCCTTGTCCTTCTGCGTTGCGAACCGAACGAAATCTTCCTTAATAAATCCGGGACCCGCGATAACGTATTCTTCCGCAGCCACGTGGACCAACTGCTCATATATTTGCGCAAAAAAATCAACCTGTGAAGTCTCGTCTAGCTTGCCTGCTCTTTGCGTGATGTTCGCAACTTCCTCTACACCATACTGCCGGAGCACACCAATCTGTGCTTCGCCTGATTCCACAGTGACAAGTGCGATTTCGGGGCGATTTGATTCCTCGATCGCTTTGGCGATGCGATCAAGCTGATCGCGCCTCCACTGCTTTATGATCGAGACGTCGCGCAATGGTTCGACGCTCAACGTATGATGTGACCCGACGTCCTGGCCTGACTCGATGGTCCCGCTGACTCGTAGGCGGTTGGCAAACCGATGAAATTCTACGGAATCGACGCGAATCCCAAGCCGCATCGGCTTTCGCTCTAACTTCTCCGGCCGCAATTTGTCAGTTGCACTTTCAACTTTACGAAAAGTCAACGCAAAAACGAGATCGCCCTTTTCGATGAGGTGTTTTAAATGCCACAGGTCGTCGACTGATTCGGGCAGGAGGGTTATCTTCCCTTCGAGCCTTATCAAAGATCTCTTCAAAAGGCGCATAGCGACCGCCTACTTCGGCCTCGATACCCCAGCCTCTCGCGGGGCGGCCGGATATTCGTAAGTGAGAACTTGTTATAAGAATAGCGCTCCACGCATGACCGCTTCGTCAACGATGCTATTTATACATGATTTTAAGAACTTGTCATTCGCGTTACACGGGCCTAGATTGTAAGGTAAAACAATGCTCGTGTATGCAAGCGCGCCTTGTCAGCGCGAAACATTATCGGAGGTGCGCGAGACGAACCTGATCAGCGGTCGGCCTACTGCGGCATTTGACCCAAAGGATTTAAATCAATCTCTTTATACGTCAGACTATGATAGAAGACAGAAATTACGCCGAAGAGGAGGTCGCAGAAGACTTGTTAGATCTCATAAAGGAGTACGAGACGGAGATTAAGAAGCTCAAGGAACGTGAGGAAGCCCTGCTCAAGTCGCTCCAAGCTAGCCTTGGCGACGTTCCCGCAGCGCAAATTGATGAGTATGTAAGAGTCAAGATTGATCGGTCGCTGCGCCTTTTCGAGCTCGATCTGCGAACACGCTACGCCGATGAAGAAGCGCCTACGTCAAAAGAAGTTGATCGGATATTCAAAAAGTACGCTTAGGTTGCTTCGTGCTTTCAATTGAATGCTTGGCAAATACGGGTCTGCAAAGGGCGAAAAAGTGAATCGAACGCCAAAACGCCTATTTTATATAATAGTATTTAACTCTCCACTATTAACAGCCAGCAGCGGTTGGTAGCAATGAAAGTGATAGAAGTCCTTGAACTGACAAAGCGCTATAAGAAAGGCGTCGTCGCTGTTGATAATGCGAGTTTCACAGTAGAACAAGGCGCTGCTTTTGGCCTTCTAGGGCCGATCGGCTCAGGGAAATCGAGCGTTATCCACATGTTGCTCAACTTCACTAAACCGACTGCTGGAACGATTAGGATATTCGATCGCGAAATCGCTACGCAGTTTCACGAGGTGCAAAGTAAAATCGGCTACGTTCCCGAGCGCCCCGGCTTTTATGGCAACTTCTCCGCTGAAAAGAATCTCAGAATTTTTGCCAATCTTTCAGGCGTGCGTGAAGAACGCGATGAAAGAATCTCAAAACTGTTTATTTTGGCAGGTCTGGAGGGCAAAGAAGCCGACAGCGTGCAAACGTATTCGCTCGGGGACCGAAAGCGACTTGGCATTGCCGCAGCGATGCTGAATGAGCCTGAGTTGCTTATCCTCGATGAACCAAGTGCGGGACTTGACCCGCAGGGCAGGCGCGACGTAATGGCACTCATTCACGAACTCAACGTCCACGACGTTACCCTCTTTCTCGCCACAAACAACGTCAGATCCATAGCTGAAATATGTGACGTGGTAGCGACAATGAAATCCGGCCGCGTTGCAGCGCCAATCACGACAAAGAGCTTCATAGAGAACGTTAGAGGAAAAAGTCTACATCTCGAAGCTGACCTCGTCAACATGAACGAACGAGTCCTACAGGCCGTTAAGTCGGTAAAAGGCGTCAAAACAATCGAGTGCGAACGGTTCAAGATCAGCATCGACTACCGACCAGGCATAAACGAGGATGTGAACTACGTTATTACGCGAGCAGGGGGCCGATTGCGCTCATTGCGCGAGGCGCCGTCGCTCGAAGAGGCGTACGTGCGAATGATGGGGGAAGAAAGCGTTGAGTGAGTTTTCGGAAACTACTTACGCGTTTCTGACGATCGCGCAAAAGGAATTCCAGTCCGCTATAAGAACAAAGCGCTTTCTCATCTTCGGAACTATATTCGTGCTGCTTGCACTCATCGGCGCGTATTATGGGAATACCGATCTCACTCGATCAATTTCGCCAACAAGCGGGGCTCCCAACCCAACAACGCAGCCGGTAAACTACGTAATTGGCGTTGCGTTTTCGTATAGTCAGGCCATCTTAACTATACTCGCGCTTGCGTTGTCATATGACGCTCTCACGCGTGAGCGGTCCGAAAGAACGCTCGTGCAGCTCCTCGTGCGGCCTATACGACGTAGCACGATATTCTTCGGCAAGTTCGTCGCGTATCTTGCCGCTGCAGGCGGCTTGTTCGTTGCTACGACACTCGTTCTAAGCGTTGGACTATCTCTTATCACACGAAAATTCCCGAGCTCGGGTGACATCGACTATATACTACTCTCCATAGGCGTGATGCTGCTGTACGTCATGTCGTTTATCGCAATCGGACTCCTGATCTCAAGTCTGACCCGGACGAGTCTCGACTCGTTGCTCGGCGCGGTCTTTGTCTGGATCCTGCTGTTGATCTTTACTTATGCCGGCGTTGCACTCGGTTTAAGCGCCCTAAACTTAAGCGCTACATCAGATATCCCCTACACGGCGTTTCCCGGATATGCAAAAACACTGCTGTGGATCAATCCCGGCAGCCACAACGTCGCTATACAATCTCTTGCCGGGGACTTCTCAAAACTTACTTCAGGTCTGAGTTACGCAGTGAACGTTATTTTGCTTGTCGTTTCGATCTTGGTCCCACTTTTTCCGGCTTTTTACTTGTTCAAGCGGTCTGACGCGGTCTGAGCGTCCGACCTCAAAATGCAGTTCTTTCCCTATTATCTCACCGTAATATTCATGGCTAATTTGCGCTTTAGATCAAGATCGAACATTATTTATAAGATCAATCGACAATATTGGCTATACGTAAGGAAGACAAACATCACGAAGAGGTGCCAACATTAAATGAAAAAGAAAATTGGCTTATTAGCGATAATAGCGTTACTAGTTTCTTTCATGGCATTTTCAGGTGTCGCATCGGCCCAAACAAGTAATGTGCAAGTAGTCATGTTCACATCGCCTCTGTGCGGTGTCTGCCAGCAAGTTGAGCCTCGAGTTCAAAGCGCTGCAGCACAGTCCGGCGTAACACTGGTCATTTATGACGTAACCACGCCAGAAGGCAAAGGTATAGCGCAAGCAAATGGCGTTTCAGGAACGCCCACAATAGTTATTTCAGGAGCTCAGCCGGCTAGGTTAGTAGGTGACGTTTCACAAACACAGATCGCAACTGCCATAAAAGCGGCTATAGGTACTACGCCAGTAAAGCAAGCTGTGGCGGTAGTAAAAGCAACCCCTACACCAGTAGCAACCCCTACACCAGTAAAGCAAGCTGTGGCGGTAGTAAAAGCAACCCCTACACCAGTAAAGCAAGCTGTGGCGGTAGTAAAAGTAGACCCTACGAAGCAAGTGAAGCCGGTCAAAGCTGCAGCAGTAACGACAGTTAAGCAGCCAACGATTGAAGTAGTTACAGCAAAACAAACATCGACCACTGCAACAGCAACACAAACAGTCCCAGAGTTTTCACTCCTAGGACTTGGTGCTCCAGCGTTATTAGTAGGCGCGATATACTTATTCTTGAGAAGACGGTAACGAGGGTTATTCATTTAACCCCCCCTTTTTTGTTTAATAAAGCTAGTCTACTGAGCGATAGCTTTGTTCTGACCAAGAAACTTTTTCTTACCCCAATTCCTCCAGTGGAAATACTGAAGCTAAAAGACAAGCTATTTATATTGTGTTCAAGAGACTGCGAAACGAATACCAATAGCGCCCCTACGGGGCACAGGAGGTAATATTTTGGAACCGAGGCAAAAGGTGATGGCTATCCTGATAGGAGCTGCTCTCATCACGCTATCTGTTCAGGTGGTGACAGCGTCAACAGATTGCCCCACCTGTAAAGTCGTCCAATACAACGACGTTATGACGATAAATAAAGGTGCGTCCGCACCGCAAGACGCAACTAATGTCGGACCGCTCTCACTCCTAGACCCTTCAACAGCGTTTACGAGCCCGAGCCAAGTGAACATCGCAGACACAGTAATGAAATTGCTGTAAATGTCAAAGCGGGCTGTTTCCCGCTTCCCCCTCTTTTTTCGCAAATAGGTACAGAGCGACAAGCATAAAAACATAGAATAGTATCACTCCCTATGAAACACGATATCGCTCTGACGGCAATCGTGTCAATGCTTCTTATTTTTGCGATTATACCCTCTTTTGCTTCCTCATTTGGCTCATTTGGCGGACATGATGCTCCCGATTTTCATCTTGCGGATCTGTCAAACAACCAACATTCGCTAAGCGATTATCAAGGAAGTATCGTCGTGCTTGACTTTTTTAGCGTTAACTGCACCGACTGTCAGTCTGGTGCGAAAAACGTCTTAGTGCCCCTTTATAACAACATCAGCAGCGGTGATGCCAAAGTTCAATTTCTAAGCGTTGAGACAACCGGGGCTACTGCAGACGCTATTAACTCCACATATGTCAACTCTACAGGTATCTCGTGGCCCATCTTAACTGGCGGGGACAGCCTTAAAAATTCGTTTAGTGCGAACGGCATTCCAACAGTATACGTCATTGATCCAGCAGGAAAAATCGTTGTTTCAATCGCCCACCCGTTTGACATCGAAACGCTAAAAGCTGCTATAGACAATCTTTTAGAGCCAAGTTCGAACGCGACATCTACGGCTACACCAGACACCAACATCAGTGTAACACCAACTCCACCTAATCCTTCAGCCAGCCCAACTGCTACACCGTCGACGTCGCCGACGCTTACACCAACTTCTTCCGATGCAGTTCTAAATGCTCACACTTCTGACACCTCTGAAGCCAAGCTACACGCTCACCCGTCTAACACCTCCAAAGTCACACAGTCGAGTGACACAACAAAAGCAAGCCCATTAGCGCCCAGCAAATCAGTAGCGGCGGCATCAACAACCTCAGATACACAAAAGGAAAATAGCTCCTCCGGAGGGCTCGAAAACTGCTCTATCCCGCTGACACAAAACGCGAGTCTTTCCAATACATCGCAGAAATGCCTTCTGTACTCGTCGTCACTGCTGTCGCCCATCGTGCCCTCAACGGTATTAGCACAAGCAGCTGCTATGTCAGCGGAAGCATCTGCATTATCCCAGAATACAATACCTGCGATAGCCCTGCCAGCTCAAACAAACGGCACCGCAAGCTTGCCTTTGCAGTCCGTATACGAGTTCTCCTTTCTTGGATTAGGAGCTCCGACGCTACTAATCGGAGTCTTGTACCTGCTGCTAAGAAGAGTGTGAAATAGTCGGTATCTTAGTTCTGAAGACTCTTTCAACGCTGCCCACCGCTCATAGCACGACGCTTGTCGCGTAGGCTGCTTGCAAGTGATGTTTTTAGTTATCTCAAACCACCCTCACTTTTCTTATAGCTTCTTCGTGGCGCCGCCCCGTGACACGCCAAGGTGACGAAAAGGCTTTCTTAGATCAAGTCTAATGGGGATCAATGATTAGAGTTGGTATAATCGGCGGATCTGGCTACACAGGCGGGGAATTGCTGAGATTGCTCGTTCAGCATCCAGAAGCCGACGTCACAATAGTCACTTCGCGAGCCCTCGACGGAACCCAAGTTGCTGACGTTCACCGGCATCTAAAAGGATTTTATGACCTGCGGTTTGTAAACGCTGACGCGAAATCGGTTGCCAAAGCAGCAGATGTTGTCTTTCTCGCCGTTCCACATGGCGCCGCTATGGGACTTGTACCTGATCTCATCGATGAGGTGCGGATAATCGATCTCAGCGCTGATTATCGACTCGGCCCACGTTACGAGTCGGTGTACGGCCCCCATACCGACCCTAGGGACGCCGTCTATGGTCTGCCTGAGCTGCACCTCGAAGTAGCGCACACGAACTTGTGTGCCAATCCGGGATGCTATCCTACGGGCGCTATCTTGGCAGCAGCGCCTCTGGTCAAAGCAGGATTCGCAGATCACATCGTGTTTGACTCAAAGTCCGGCATTTCAGGCGCTGGGGCTGCTCCGACTGCGACGTCGCACTACCCTAACTTGGCTGAGAACGTTGTACCTTACCAACTGACAAATCACCGGCACAAAGCCGAAATAGTGCAGGAGCTTGCGCGACTGGGAGCCGGAACCGTGAACTTTACCCCTCACGTTATTCCGGCCATGCGAGGTATTCTTACAACCGCTCACATCTTTGCGAATGTCGAACTAGATGATGATCGAACTCGATCGCTCTATGACGAATTTTACGCCGACTGCCCATTCATTCGGTTCAACGTGCCCTCACTCGGATCGGTCCGAGGCACCAATTTCTGTGACCTCTTCATTGAACGAGACGTCGCTTCGAACCGCGTCGTTGTCGTCTCTGCCATCGACAACATGGTGAAGGGCGCATCAGGCCAAGCTATTCAGAACATGAATCTTATGTTCGGCCTCGACGAAACAACGGGGCTCTGGACTCCTGCTTTATCGCTTTGAGGTAGCAATGAAAGTTAAAGACGTCATGAATCCAAACGTCATTACAGTGACGCCCGACACGACCGTGCGCGAGTGTATTAAGCTGCTAAGGGAGAACAACGTAAGCGGTGTACCAGTTGTGACTGACAGTGACCTTGTCGGCATCGTAACGGAAAACGACATACTGTCCCTGCTTGAAATTCCCGAACACACCGGCTACTGGCTGCCTAGCCCGCTCGAAATCATCGAGGTTCCGGTGCGCGAAATAATTGAGCGCCTGGAACTGAGAGACTCTATGACTGAAGATGTCGGCGAGTGGAAGGTGGATCGCGTTATGACAAAGTCCGTTTACACGATCAGCGCTGACGCTGATATCGAAACTGCCACCGAGCACATGATAAGACACAAGATCAATCGACTTCCTGTCGTTGACAAAGACGATAAATTGATCGGAATCGTCACGCGCGGCGATATAATAAAAGGGATTGCTGAGAGCAGCTAATGCGCATCGTTGAAGGAGGAATCTGCGCGGTGCGCGGGGTCAAAGCCTCCGGTATCAAGGATGGCAGAAACGGCGTTGCGCTCATCACTGGCGGCGGACAAGCGGCTGGCGTGTTTACCACCAACAAAGTCACTGCAGCCCCCGTCATCGTCACGCGTGAGCACCTCAAACAGAGCAACGAAATCCTCGCAATCGTCGCAAACAGCGGAAGCGCGAACGCTTTTACCGGACCAGAAGGTGTGAACGATGCTAAAAGCGTCGCTAAATCGCTCGCGCAACGGTTGCACATTCGCGATACGCAAGTTGCTGTTGCGTCAACAGGCGTCATAGGGACTCCACTTAATAAAGATTGGATCAATTCAAGGATTGAAACCCTTCTGTTAACGTTAACTGACTCAGCAGAGGGCAGTCTTGCAGCAGCCCGCGCAATAATGACGACCGATTCTGTGCCGAAGCATATTGCTGTCGAAGTCAGCGATGTTAGAATAGGCGGCATAGCAAAGGGTGCTGGAATGATCGAACCGAAGCTATGCACGATGCTTGCCTTCGTTTACACGGACGCGCAGCTCAGCGCTGACGTTTTGCAAAAATGCCTCAAGCAAGCTGTCGACATAAGCTTCAACATGGTCGTTGTCGACGGAGACACGAGCACAAACGACAGCGTCCTTCTCATTGCGACAGGCAAGAGCCCTAAAACGATTGAAATAAGTAAGTTTCAAGACGCGCTGAACTACGTGTGTATTGCACTTGCAAAAATGATCGCGAGCGATGGCGAAGGCGCCACAAAGATGATGGAAGTCACCGTTACCGGGGCACAAAATCGAGATGATGCGGTGAAGGCGGCCAAGGCGGTCGTACGGTCACCCCTTGTAAAAACTGCGCTTTTTGGCGCTGATCCAAACTGGGGTAGGATAATTGCGGCCGTCGGCTATTCTGAAGCGTTTGTTGATCCCTCACTTCTCTCGTTGTCGTTATCAAGCGGAAAACGTCCCCCCATAGCGTTGCTCCAAAATGGGCTCATACGCACTGATTCAGCTGATAAATTTGAAGAAGACGCGCTTGCAGCGATAATGAAGAGCGCTGAGATCTTAATTCAAATTGATTTAGGTGTCGGAGTGGCCTCAGCCACGGCGTGGGGTTGTGATCTCACGGATGACTACGTGCGCATCAACGCCGAGTATACCACTTAACGCCTACCCTTCAAGCTGTAGTTTGATCTGAAGCGCTTGACGTGCAACATCATTTTTTAGCAAAATCGTTGCCATTGCCTCTATAGACTCCATCAAACGCACGGCTTGATCAAGATAGTTGAGTACGTCGCCAGAATACGCATGAACCCCAAAACCGGACATCTGTTCAACTATGTCGGCGGGATCATGTCCGCTTAAACGCTGTTCTATCATCCACTTCGAGAAGCTCCGCTCAGGGCATCCACAAAATGGCGAGTCTTTGCAATCGCAATCGACAAAGGCGATTGAAAAAGCGATGACACTTTCAAGCGCTTTCTGGTCGAGATGCGTGAGCTCATCGCCACTTCCGGAGAAGAACATCTCAAGATTTCCACCACTGAAAACGTTAGGTGACATGTTAACGCCAAGCGCTTGCGCCATTCGCTGAACTTCATTGAGGTACACTGCGGTAAAAACGTGCAGTTTAAGCACGGTATCAATCGGCGGTTGTCCTTTCTTCACGGATTCAACAATTTGAACCGCTTCATCTATGGCTAGGAAATCACCGGAAACGACATTTCCGAGCTTTGTCGCCTGACCGTCATCAGAAACAAAGCCTAAACGTTTGAGCCTGTGAAGATGAACTTTAGCGTCATACGGGGCCAGCATCGTAACTGACTGACCAAAGGTCAGGTTTGCGAGGGTCTGTTCCGCTTGCTGGTCATCATCATAAGCTATTTCGACGCCCTCAATCGGGTTTGAGAGCAACTTGATCGCAACTTGATCCTCTGTCTCTGACCCCCTAAATTTCTTATCGGGTTCAGCGAGCAGCACCACCTTACCGATGTCGTGATAATCTGGCCGCCCTGCTCGACCGAGCATTTGGTGGAACTCTTGCACGGTGAGCCAGTCGATGCCCATCGCCAAGGATTCAAATACGACTTGCGACGCGGGAAAATCAACGCCTGCCCCGAGCGCCGCAGTAGTGACAACGACGTCTATACCGCCATTGGCAAAATTCGTTTCGACCTTCTTTCGTTCGGCATAAGCGAGGCCCCCGTGATAAGGGGCGCTTTTTGCTAACAACGCTTTCGATATTCTGTGACAGCGCGCCCGGGAATTTGTAAAAACGATCGACTGGCCTTTGTAACCCTTGCTCGAGGTTCTTTTGATCTCATATCTGACGAGCTTGTTAATGATTGGCAGCTTCTCATGCTCATGAGCGAAAACGAGGTGACGCTCAATGGGTACTGGCCGCTCTTCGTATTCGACGAGATCCGCGCTGAGCTCATGGGCGAGCGCGTGAGGGTTGCCAACAGTTGCTGAAAGGTATATGCGTTGTGATCTCGGAGCTAGTGCCTTTAGCCGAGAAATAAGCCCGTCAAGGCGACTTCCGCGCTCTTCGTCTTCCAGCATGTGCACCTCATCGACGACGATTGTTGCGATCTCGCCGAGGAGCTCAGCGTTATTCGTTCGAAGCACCTGATCGATACCCTCGTACGTTCCCACGAGAATATCGGCTGAATAGTCGGGCTCTGCTCGCACCCAGTCTCGAGTCCGAATCCTGCTGCTGCCGATCCTAATGCTTGTGCTTAGGCCAAGGTCACGGTAGCGCTCGTCAAACTCACTATACTTCTGATTTGCAAGAGCGACAAGTGGAACGACGAATAAAAGCTTTCCCTTACCGCTGAGCGCATTGTTAACGCCTGCGAGCTCTCCAATGAGCGTTTTTCCTGTCGCTGTTGCAGAGACTACGAGCAGGTCCTTGCCCTTGAAAAGCCCTCGCTCGACTGCCATTGATTGGACGGGAAGCAGCTTTGACAGACGCTGCTTTAGCAGCAGCTTGAGCCTATTATCTACGCTGAGCTCGTCGATTGCAACGCTTTGGTAGCTCTCGGCTTGTTTTGAAAGCACGTCATATCGCGTCAAATCAGGATCGACCCCAGAATCGAGAAAACGAATCACACGGTCAAGGTCGCGTACTTTGTTAAGAAGCGTATAGAAGTGGTTATAACGCACAAACCCTCGAAAACTTAGCTCTCGTCGCAGTTCGGTTTGAGCGCAGTCCATACAGATGCGCTCCCCTTCGTGGCGAACAAAATTGGCGTTGACTGGCTTGTATCGTCGCTTTCCGATGCAAAACCCACAGACGTGTACTCGGTCGTATGAAATCTGGTACGCTTCGAACAGAGCGATTAGGTCCTGAAATGCCTTCTGCTCGCGTGGCGTGGAGTGGTCACGCTCCGCGAGCGTCACGTTGTGCTGCCGCAAAACCCCCACGACCTCAGCTGGTCTTTTAGGAAGCTCTTTCCCGCCTTGGATAACCATAAATCGCTTAGGCCTCGGACCCTTGGAGGTTTCACCGAGCGTCAACGTTGCGTCTAATACACATTGCGCGGGCTCGGCTGAAAATAGCCTAATGTTAGAGCGCTGCGCGTGGGCGATCAAATGAGGCATCTACTGGTTTCCTGTACTGAGATCGACCGATTCGTAGGAAATATCGCGGGATAGGAGCTCAGCGATCAGTGGTGGCACTGCCTCATCGACTGCGACTACGACCGTTGAGAGCCCCCGAAAAGCAGCTTCAATAACGCCTTCTGCAGCTGCGTATTGGATCAGCGGGGATATACCAACCTTTTTTACGGAGACGAGCGCTTCTAAGCCCAGAACTGCCACGGGCTTATTTGCCGCTACCTGTTTAAGCGCTTCGAGGTTCACGGCTGATGACCCACCGCGTTGAACTCGGGGAACCACGGCGATCGTAACATGGACTCGATCCATTGGGATGATCCCACTTAAATGCTCCACTCCAACGTCATCCCCCTTGCGCGCATCACCTATCGTCGTCCCGTAAGCACGCGATGCCTTGCTATTGGAATGAAACGCGTGTAGAATTCCGTCGCGCATCCTTAGTCCGACTTTCGTTCCGCTGCCGACGTCTTCTTCAGCAATAGCCGTCCAAACGGTCACCTTTCCAACGATGTCCTCCGTTACATATCGAATGTAATTGTGAAGCTCGTTGGTCCATTCGATGATAAGCTCAATGCCCGCCTTGGTGACCTCGTATTGTCCGCGCCTATTGAACTTCACGGAGCCGTCCGTTACAAGCTCCTTAAGATACTCAGAGACCGCTTGAGGAGTCACTCCGACCCGGTCGGCAATTTCTGTTTGCCTGATTTTGGGTTGAAGCGCAGCTACTTCTACAAGCACCTGCATCTTGGTGCTCTTTCCTTTCTTCATCGGTGCAAAAAAAGATTATATCTTTGACAGCTCAAATCGATGACCCTTAACCACGAGATGTTGCGATCGCTTGGCGATACCCCTAAGGAAGGTCGGACTCTGATTCAACGTGCGCGAAAGGTTTTGCACGGAACAGTTGCCATTTTTTACCTCGCATTCCATCGCATCTGCGACATCGCGAAGGGCCTCATCATCAGTGATCGATATCCGAATAAGGTCACAGAGGTCAGCGATGGAACATTGAAAGTCGGCGCGAAGCTTCGAGTAGCAGGTGTGGTACTCTATCTGCGGATTATGCCCGGGCTTAGGCATCCGCCACTTGCTCTCGACAAGACCGGTTTTCTTGAGCATATCGAGGCTACAGAAGATATCTTCCTGGCACATCTCTTTAAGCTCGTCCTCAGTTCTCCACCCATTAAGTAATGAGCTAAACACCCGCTTATGAGAGTCAGACTTAAAAACTTGCAAGAGCGGGACCAAATCAGCAGGGTCATTGACTATGCGGGTCCTGTTGTTCATGTGACTACCTCCTATTGTAGAAGGCTTCTAAGGTTATTAAACCTTTTTGAACTCCGGAATAGACATTAGTTAGGAACGCGCTTATAGAATGCAAGACAAATCACATCAATTTGATTTCGATGAGACCACGAGCCAATAAACGCTCAAGAGCGAAAATCCGCGTGAAGGGCGTTGTACAAGGGGTCGGCTTTCGACCTTTCGTGTACAAGCACGCCGTTGAGCTGCATCTGACTGGCTACGTCAAGAACCTCGGCGCGCACGTTGACGTCGACGTCGAGGGATCACACGCCGATATCGTTCGATTGATAGCGTTTCTCAAACAAGGTCCGCCTATATCGCGCATCGACGACGTTTACGTTGAATGGCACCGCCTCCGTGGATACACCGATTTTTCAATTGCTTCGAGCGGTGAAGGTGAATTTGGCTTCACGTCACCAGATGTAGCCATCTGTGACGACTGTCTCCGCGATTTGAGAGAGAGCAGCAGGTACGAAGAGTATTGGGCCACCTCTTGCGTCAACTGCGGGCCACGATTCACCGTCACTGAGCGACTCCCATATGATCGTGAGACCACCTCAATGGTTGACTTTCCAATGTGCTCTGAATGTGAACAGGAGTACCGCAACCCACAAGACCGACGGCATCACGCTCAAACCATCGCATGTGAACGCTGCGGCCCGACTCTTGCGCTGCTCGATGCGGATTTCAAACGCTTGGATGAGCCAATCCGCACTGCCGGACGACTGCTACTTGCAGGCCACGTTCTTGCAGTAAAGGGGATTGGCGGATTTCATCTCGCGTGCATCTTCGATTCCGCCGTTAAACTCAAACGGCGTCTAGGGAGACTGACACAACCCCTAGCGATTATGGCGCCGAGTGAGGCGTGGGTAGAGGATTATCTTCACGTGAATGAAGTGGAGCGCTTCCATCTCACGTCCATCAAACGGCCTATCATGGTACTCGACAAACGCGATGCGAGTGCGTTCGAGGAGGTCTCCAATCTACACAACATAGGTGTGATGCTGCCATACAGCGGCCTGCACCACCTTCTCTTTGACATAGTAGATCAACCGCTTATTATGACGAGTGCAAATACGCCGGGCGAACCGATGATTATTGCCAACGACGACGCACTTGCGAGCTTAAATCAAAAAGCAGATTTCTTCTTACTGCACGATCGGCGTATCGTCAACCGCTGTGACGACTCGGTTATGAGGGTGCTCGACCAGCCAGCGTTTATTAGGATGTCGCGCGGCTATGCCCCAACCTCTTTCTCAGTACCCGTTCAGTACGATAAGAACATCCTCGCACTGGGGGCTGAGATGAACGCGACGGTGACGACCTATAAAGACGGACGGTGCTACGTAAGCCAACACGTGGGCAACATCAACAAGCCGAAGACCTTCGATTACCTTGAAGCCTCAGTCCACAACCTCGTCTCCATGAGCGGTGTCGACGTGAGCGTTATCGCGCATGACTATCATCCGACGTTGCGTTCAACGCGCTTAGCTGCCGAACTCGGGGACACGTATGCCGTTCAGCACCACCAAGCGCATATTGCATCGCTCTTTGGCGAAGGAGCTCCAAGGGACCTCATAGGCATCGCTATTGATGGCATAGGTTACGGGTGGGACGGCACCATCTGGGGCGGGGAGGTGTTTTCACCGACTCTTGAACGGATTGGCAGCCTCATTCCCGTGCCAATGCCAGGCGGGGATTTAGCAACTAGATACCCCATACGAATGGTCGCCGGCATCCTTCACAGCATTTGCGAAGTCCGTAAGCTTACGTCGACGCTCACTTCGTTAGGTCTGAGTGAACTCGAATCGTCGATTCTTGTGGAGCAAATTGAACGGATGGTTAACGTGCCGTTGACCTCAAGCACCGGGCGAGTGCTCGACGCAGTTTCCTCAGCATTAGGCGTATGCCAAAAAAGGACGTATGATGGAGAGCCCGCTATGACGTTGGAGGGGATAGCACACTACGGGCATCCGGACATTGCCCTTCCCCTCGATATAGCGACCTACCAAAGACGACAGGTCTTGGACACGCGCACATTGCTTGCCGAGGTGCTCCACGCGAAAGAGGAGCGCAAAAGCGTTAAGAACATTGCCGCTTCCGCCCAAGCCACTCTTGCACGAGGCATCGCAACGATAGCTATAGAAGCAGCAGAATCGGCGGGAATAAAGAACATCGGATTATCGGGAGGCGTCGCTTACAATAAAGCGATCGTCAAGACCGTAGACGAGGAGTGCGACGCGCACGGGTTCGCACTCTTTACGAACACGAAAGTGCCTAGAGGGGATGGAGGGATTTCGTTCGGCCAAGCGGTGCTTACAGCTATGGTCAAAAGTGGCGACCTCGGTTTGACACTTTAAAATACTTAATTTACTGCGAATTCACTATTACTAACGCGTTCTCGCGGGTTGCCCAGTAGGCGTCTCCAAGCGGGGCTATTAGCCTTTTTGGTCCCCTTTTTGCTCAGATTCCACCAATAATGTAAGCGAGTAAAACGACGAACATTCCGTACTTAATGATAGCTGATGCTCTTGAAGGGGCTCTCCAGGACAACAATGCGCCATATAGCAGAATCGAATCAGCCAATACGATGATTCCTAGGTACGCGGGGCCTAGAATTGAAATGGCGTAAGGAAGTGGACTGATAGCAACGGCAGCAAGCATAAAAAACGTCGCCACCGCGAGAGAAGGAGCGACCCCATAACGGATGGGCAGTGTCGACGCGCCAGCTTGCGTATCTCCTAGGAGATCCTCGACGTCTTTAACGATTTCGCGCGACGTGATCGCCAACATCGCGCTCAAAAAGAGCATTCCCGGAAGAAAAACTGAAGAGACCGCTGCCCCTCCGAAAAGAAAGACTGACCCTGTCAGGTAGCCAACGAGCAGGTTGCCAACAAGAGGCGATCGCTTCAGCTTCCATGAATAAATTACAAGGAGTGCAGCGTTCAACGTTGCGAGCCCAAGACATATAGGGTTTATAAACAGAGCGACTGCAACGCCGAAAAACATAAGCGTAATCGCGTAGAGCAGGGCGTCCCTCTGTGTGATCCGTCCGCTTGGGAGGGCGCGGCGAGGCTTATTGACCTTATCAATCGCAACGTCAAAGTAATCGTTAATAACGTTCCCGCCTGCGGCTACGAGAAATACAGCGACAAACACTAGAACGCCAGGGCCGATGACCCCGAAAGAGAACGCCGTTTTGCTTACTAAGATGCCGATAAGCGCGGCAAATGCTGCCATGAGGCAGTTCGCAGGTCGTATCTCACTAATATACGTGTAGATTCGTGCTCGCATAAGCCTGGCACACCAAGTTTTCCTTCGATCTGAATGGACTCTCACGTTCCAAGCTTAACCGGATCGATGATTCTCTTAAGAGTCGCAACCGCCGAGTATGCGGCGAGTTTGCTCGTGCGCTCGTTTTCGGTCGGAACGTTTTCAAATCGAGCAGTAAACGTTCCAAACTCCCCTTCAACGTCCACTACGTGCACNTTNCGAGTGTANGTTGGATCGACCGCGATGCGAACGATCGTTTTCTCGAATCCAACTCCCGCCAAAGCAAGCGTNGCCGAGACGTTNANGTTCTGCGGAAACCCTNCAATCGCCTCGTCNGCCGTTCCTTCGAATATAANGCCAGGGCGNGTCAAATTCACGTCATTGTTTAACACATACGGCGCGGTTTCAAGNCCCTTGAGAGGGNTTGGTTGTCGTGAGCGTCACCCGATTGATTGCTNCCTGCGANGCCGCAAGAAGTGCNTCAATNCCCCCAATAGCGCCTGAAGGGATGTANAAGNAGCACTTGTTTGCGCGCGCCGCTGTGTATGCCCTTTGACGAAAGTCAGCGTCAACTAGCGCACCGACACTGAGTATCATCAGATCTTTGCCCTTGGTTAACACGCTGAGTGCGATATCGCGCGCTGCTTGGACGGAAGCACATTCAACGATGAGATCGGAGCCGTCAACGATCTGTTCCAACGATACGACAGCAGTCGCGGTGGCGCTCACATCTGCCAGATGTTGTGCACGATCAAGGTGCCTATCCATCAATAGCAGTTCACCATCGAAGCTGTCAGCGCTTAACGCGCGACAAATTTCGCTTCCTATAGCGCCACATCCAACGATTCCAATGATCATGTCGAAATCCTTTAAGATAGTTAAGATAGAAAAGCGTATGGTGATCCTTTGAATTCACGCGACATTGAGAGATTTTTAGCTGAGGATAAAGGATTTGGCGACATAACGACCGCCCTCCTTCCTGACATCGACGGGTCTGCCGACATCGTTACGCACGAAGACGGAATCGTAGCGGGGTTGTCTGAGGCAGAAAGCATTTTCGCCTACTACAATCTTATTACGGCGCCACTCTGCTGTGACGGAGACGCAATCAAAAAAGAAGATACGATTGTGCATATCGCAGGGCGCGTCAGGGATATTCTCGTCACTGAACGGGTTGCCCTTAACTTCCTGAGCAGTATGAGCGGGATCGCCACAGCTACGCGCCGTTGTGTGCAAGCCGCTGGCGGCGTAACGATCGCCGCGAGCCGCAAGACGACGCCGGGCTTCCGTCTTTATGAGAAAAAGGCCGTCGCGATCGGCGGAGGCGACCCGCACCGCTATACACTCTCGGAGTCTTATCTGTTTAAGGACAACCACCTGCAAGTGATCTCTATGGAAGAGGCTTTGCAGAAGAAAGCGTTCTTCACAAAGAAAGTGGAGGTCGAAGTCGAGTCCGTCGACCAGTGCGTTAAAGCAGCACGGCTTGGAGCAGACATCATCATGCTCGACAACATGGGTGTTGATGAAATCACTGCGGCGATCAACAAATTAAAGGAGCTCGGTCTACGCGATAACGTGTTGCTTGAGGCGTCTGGTGGTATCAAGCCTGAAAACGTCGAGGAGTACGCTGCTACAGGAGTTGACGTTTTATCTCTCGGTTACCTGACTCACTCGTCGCCGTGGTTAGATTTCAGCCTTGAACTGCGAGCACAGGACTAAACAAAAGAGGTCGCTATCTGACGCACCGATTCAACTAACGTTTCGACCTCTTCAGCCGTATTGTACGCCCCGAATGATGCCCGTACGGTTCCATTGATGCCGAGAGACTCCAAGGCGGGCATCGCGCAGTGGTAACCGCTTCTTGTGCAAATCGAACTGGTCTCATCGAGGATCATTGAGACGTCGTGTGGGTTCAGCGGTCCGATATTGAAGGGGACTACTCCCGCGCGGTCCTTTGGCCCATAGACCGTCACATTGTCGATTTCAGAGAGTTTTTGGGCGGCGACCCGAGCTAGATTCGCAACGTGTTTTTCGATATTCGAAACGCCAAGCGTGTTCACGTATTCGACTGATCGCCCAAGGCCGATAATGCCTGGTATATTTGGGGTCCCCGCTTCGAAACGGGCAGGGGGTTCAAGCAGTTCGTATTCGCAACCGCGCACCCATTCAACCGCACCGCCGCCTAACATAATCGGTCGTAGCCCCTCAGGATCTTGCAGGATCAGGATACCAGTCCCTTGTGGACCAAGCAGCCCCTTGTGCCCAGGCACAGCCAGAAAGTCGCAACGTAAATCTTTTGTGGACAAATGAAGGTGGCCAGCGGACTGTGCTGCGTCAATCAACACAGGTATGCCATTGCTCTGTCCAATCTTTATGACGCGGTTTATGTCTTGTACGGAGCCAAAGACGTTAGACACGTGAGAAAGAGCGATCAGCTTAGTTCTGTCAGTAATAGTCGCATCAATGCGAGCGGGATCGATTATACCTTCTTGATTCGATTCCACCACGTCGAGTATAACCCCGTGCGTACGGAGAGAAACCCACGGCAGGTAGTTGGAATGGTGTTCAATCGTTGACGTAATGATGCGGTCTCCAGTCGCCCACTCTAGCCCAAGCGCGACGATGTTGATGCTTTCCGTCGTATTCTTGGTAAAGATGACGTTTGCAGGTTCGCACGAAAAAAAGTTAGCCACGGTCTCGCGGCTGTTTTCGTAGTGCTCGGTTGTCTGCCGCGCAAGTCGGTGTGCGCCCCTCCCATAATTGCCTGCGTAGGCGAAGAAGTACTCGTTTATCGCTTCTACTGCGGGCTTTGGCGTCTGGCTCGTGGCAGCGTTATCAAGGTAAATGACGCGTTCAAGAACTGGGAAATCCTTCCGTATCGCGTTAACGTCGTACATCAGGCGTACATAGTTGATGACCTGAATAGCCTTTGCGGTAACCGAATATCATGCTTCCCACAATCTTAGATCAGTGCAGCCTTCCTTAGCGGCAGTCTCAAGTACAGAACCCGCGCATCTTACATCTAATGCATAAAAATCCAGCACTCACGGTTGACGCCGTTATCGTGAAAGATGGAAAAATTGTGCTGATTAAAAGGAAGGAGGAACCGTTTCAAGGACAATACGCATTGCCGGGAGGATTTGTGGAATATGGTGAAACCGTTGAAGCGGCGCTCCGAAGGGAGGTCCTCGAAGAGACTGGACTCGCCGTCGACGTCAGCTCGCTTGTTGGCATCTACTCAGACCCACATCGTGACCCCCGGGGGCACGTTGTGACGGCAGCGTTTGCTGCCATTATCGTCAATGGTGTCCTAGCAAGTGGTTCCGACGCAGCAGAAGCGACTTTTTGGGAGATTACAAATTTGCCCCCGCTTGCGTTTGACCACGCGAAGATTATACAGGATGCGCTTCGAAGTCACTAGCGCCCTTCGAGAGCTTTCTTTATTAACGGAGCGACGCTGATGACACTCTCAGCTCTCTCGATAGTATCGGTCGCTATGATGCTATCGACCCCTGCGCTGTACAAGCGAAGCCGCGCGTTAAGTGAGAGCACAGGATGGATGCACGCGACGTGCACTTGTCGCGCTCCCTGTCCTCGCAAAAGCTTGATGGCTTCTGCCATGGTGCCGCCTGTTGAAATCATGTCGTCAACCACGACAACGTCGCGGCCGTCGACGTGCACCGTCTTTGGCTGAATCTCTACGTGCTCAGGCGTGACCCGCTTCTTTACGAGCACGTCGAATTCACAACTCATAGCCTTGGAGACGTCACTTACAAGCGCGGTTGCGCCCTCATCAGGGGCGATTAGCAGCGGCGACGTGAACTCCATACTCTCCAAGTGCTTACCAATCAGGCCAGCTGCAGAAAGGTTCACTGGCTTTTTGCCGCTCCTGAGATGAAAATGATCGAGAGAAGCAGGATCGTGGATATTTACCACGTAAGATTCGTCAGCGTCAATCGCCTGTGCAATGGCGCGGGCACTGATCGGTTCTCCAAGCTTAAATCGTTTGTCTTGCCGCGCATAGCCAAAATAAGGGATGACCACCCTCAGATAACCGTCCGAGGCGGCATCGATGAGCTGAAGGAGGTAGATAATATCGTCATTGGTCGTGGTGCTCTGGACGATGAGCGTATCGCCGTCGAGTTCTTCTATAATGCGCAAGTACAGTTCTCCGTCGGGAAACTGCTTGAATTCAACTATGGCTAGTTCGCACCCGATCTCTCGTGCAACGCGCGAACCTAGCAATTGCGAAGCGGGACCGCCTAAGACCTTCATGTTACCTCCTGTAATGCGTGCTCTACCTACGAACCAAACATAGATAAGTCACTCCATTTGAGTCGCCACACACAATCACCATTGCTGCCGCGAACATCGCTAGCTGGTGGCTCAGAATCATGATGGCGTGGCCAGGCTTCAGCTGGCAAAGCTGTTGCTTTAGCGCTCTGAAAATCAAGCGGCCTGTGAACCTCGGCGATCGCGCCGATGTGCCGTCACCTCTTTCTCGCTTGCCATGTTACGCAGCTAGCGTCCATATTAATGACAAACAGAGACGTGTGATCTTGGCTTTAAGCTGCGTCGGAAGATCGTAAGCGACACGCGCATGTGCAGAGCTAAACGCCGCAGGCAAAAAAAGGAAGTGGAGCTTTGACCTCTCTTTTAAGAGCTTACAAAACTCTACTTGACTTTGACTTGAATCCCCCCAATCCTTGGCGCGATAAAGTTGTAGATCAGCGCGAGAATGGCAGATTCAACGAATCCTATTATGAAGCCAAGAATCGGCATAACGATGATGATCAAAATCGCCAAGAATACGCCTGAGACCCCAAAATTGGGAACTGCTGCGGCTACTACGCCTGCACCTAGGCCATAAAATATTCCAATTATAAAGAATAGAACGGCGTAGACGACTCCAGCTACCTTAGCTAGTTGAACAACAGGAACCTCTATGATCTCTTTGAGCTTTGTGGTGGGAACGCTTGGCTGCATTGTTTGGGTTTCATCCATATGTTTCACCTCCTTTCTTGACGCATGCAGAGCATCCTTCTTTTATCTTTCCTTTTGATTCGGCGCGATCTAGGCTTTTCAAGCGCTTCCCCCACAAATAATCGGGCCTTGCAATACAAGAGGCTCGCGATAGATGCTGCAAACCAACGAAGAAAAGAAACAAGTGTAAAAGCACTGCTCAGAAGGCGCTGCTGTGTCTTGTGAGCGGGTGGTAACTTGTACCCGTCACAAGAAAGACGCTCCGCCCGATCATGTGCTCACTACAACGGTGTGTGCCACGCGATCTCCCAAACGTTGTTTACCCTCAGATGACCAGATAAGAACCGCCGCTAGGAGATATGGAGCTATGAAAGGGATCAAATCGATGATGCGCAGTATCGTGCGTATTGCCGCCTCCCCATAGGAGATCGATGAATTATCTTCCTTTCTCACGACTTTGATCTTAACGACCATTTTGCCGACAGTTTGCCCGTTCCATCCTTCAAGCACCGTAAAATAGAGGAATGCGATAATAACGTCAATCAGCATTAGTAATCCAAAGAGCGGACTTATTGTCACTTGCGCTGTTGCCGCGTCAATAGTGATGGTTCCCGCGCCGGTGAAGCCTAGTAGCCAAAAAACAACACCGAGGATGATGACATCAACGAGTTGCGCGACAAAGCGGATCGCGACGCCTTGGTAAGGCAGTGCGGTAGCAAAAGCTGTGGGTGGTTCGACTCGTAGTGAGGGATTGTACGTCGGAGGGCCTTGCGGCTGCTGCTCAATCGGTGACGTTTTGCGCTTCAATGCCTCGCCACAGGCCACGCAGTACTCAGCGCCAGGGGAGGCTGGAGTGCCGCACAGACCACATTTTTCTTCGTCCACATCCACGTTTTTTACCTCGTTTGCTCTTGCTAAGCGACAGGGCGAGCATTCCTTTTAACCTTTTCTTATTATTTATCCTAAAATTGTGCCTGCAACGCGCAATCTGACGCGAAACGAACTTATATTACTCAGGAAAAAAAGAGGAGGGGCTTAAGCCCCTATTGCGCTTTCACTACGACTGTGTGTGCGACGCGATCGCCGAGACGCTGTTTCTTGTCTGAGGTCCAGATAAGTATTGCGCCAAGCAAATATGGTATGAAGTACGGAATAGCGTCGATAAGCAAAAGAATCGTTCGCACGAACGCATCTCCGTACGAGATCTTTGAGCTGTCCGCCTCCTTTACGACCTTAATCTTGACGAGCATCATGCCAACTGATTGCCCGTAAAGTCCTAACAGAAGCGTGAAGTACAGCAGTTCGATCACCAAGGTTATACCGAATATCGCGTAGTATGCAGCACCAATCGTAACCGCGCCAGTTGCTGCATCATAGGATACAGCCGATGCAGCGAAAGGAAGCGTCAGTATGTAGTTTATAATTCCCAAAATAATGACATCAATGAGAAGCGCTACAAAACGAATGCCGACACCTTGGTACTGCATTTCAGCGCCTTGTGCTGCAAACGTCGGAGCGGGCTCCGCAATAGTCGGACCTGCAACTGGTTGTGAAGCAGCGGCTAGCGGTGCGCCACAGCTCTCGCAAAACTTGGCATCTGGTGCGGCTTGAGTGCCGCATTGCGCACATTTTTCTTCGTCCACGTTTTTTCACCTCCTTTTTTTTGAATAATAGGGCTAACATTCCTTTTTAACCTTTTTCTTTCAAACCAGCGCAGCCGCGAATTTAGACTTTTTACAAATCGGTGACTACTGCGCTTGGTCGTTAAGGAGCGGCCGTCATGACCGGTCTATACCTTCACAACACAATAGCCGTGAGAAAATAGGCGTTATCCGCTCTTTCTGCAACAAAATGAAAAATCAAAAGTTCAACGCTATCCGTAAAAATAAAGGGGGGCTACACCCCTTCACGCTTTTACTACCACCGTGTGTCCAACTCGATCGCCCAAGCGCTGTTTTTCTTCTGAAGACCAGATGAGGACAGCACCGAGCAGGTATGGGACAAAGTACGGAATTTCATCTAGAAATCGGAGGATCGTCCGGACTGCAGCTTGCGAGTAATCGATTGTCGTGCCATCTACTTCTCGCACAACTTTGATCTTCACGGCCATCTTCCCGACGGTCTGGCCGTAATGCCCTTCGAGCAATGTAAAGTACAACATAAATACCGCAAGGGAAACGAGCCCGCCCAAAACACCGGCAAACGAAAAGGTGACCGTACCGGCTGCATTATTCGTTATGGCGGCGAACGCGTTGAAGGGGGCTGATAATATGCCCGCGATGATCGCTATGATAATGGTATCGATAAGTATCGCGACAAAGCGAATGGCGACCCCTTGGTAAGGTGTAGGTGTGTATGGCACATAAACACGGGGAGCCTGATACCCGGGTGCGGGAGCGAACGCGGGCATTGGCTTAACTGGTTTAACAGCAAGAACCGCGCCACAACTCTCGCAATATTTAGCGCCAGGTGACGTCGTAGTGCCACAGTGTGCGCATTGATTCTCGTCCACGATTTAACCTCCTTTAGTTAAGCCATAGGGAAAACAACTTTTTAATCTTTTTCTTACCGTCCGATTGTGTCTCTTCATGCGGTGCGATTAAGACTGCATTTGTTCTTTTAATCACTGTGGTTGTGTTTTTTAAGCTGAATGACACATATCGTCATTATCCATCTAATAAAAGATACTAGGACCTTTTTGCGTTAACTGGAGCATTAGGCTCCGCATCTCGCGAAGGCAGCGGTGCTTTCTTGAGCCACAGGAGAGAACCACCGATCACTTGCTCACCACTACGGTGTGTGCGACGCGGTCTCCAAGTCGCTGCTCCTTATCTGATGTCCAGATAAAGATCGCCCCAATCAGATAATCGAACAAGCCGTCGATGATACGAAGAACGGTACGCACCGCCGCTTCGCCGTAGTCGATCGGCATTCCATCTGTTTCTCGCACGACTTTGATATTGAGCGCCATCTTGCCAATTGTTTGTCCATAGTGCCCCTCAAGCAGCGTAAAGTAGAGAAACCAGATAGCAAATCCTATTAGGGATGCCAAGGCAATGGACCCCCACGCAATGGTTGATACGTTTTCAGAGACCGCAGTAGCGGCTACGGCTGCTGCGAGGAATGGCAACGCTAAGAGTCCTGCAATGATCCCGATGATGAAATAATCAATCAGTATTGCTACGAAACGAATAGCAACGCCTCGGTAAGGTGTTGGAACGCCCGTGTAATATGCAGGCGCCTGGTAGGCTGTGGGACCTTCTGCTGGCGGTTGCATGCCTTGCGGGGCGACTGGAGCACCACAACTCTCGCAATACTTGGCGCCTGGTGATGTTGCAGTGCCACACTGTGCGCATCGATTTTCTTCCACGTCGTTCACCTCTTTTGTTAAGACTATGCTTTTTACTATTTCAAGCCTTCTTTTCGCTTACAGGATCCGAAGAACGCGTTTTTACACATCTGCACGCTGCTAAAGGCGTAGGTGCCTAACCTGAAGGGCCTTCTGCCATACATTCAAAGCTTTTTCTTCACCTGATGCGTAAGACCAGACAAATTTTGACTAAAAGGCGACCTTTATATCGAGTGCTGATTTTACCCAAACTTTACGAAAACTTGACTGCAACATAAACACAGCTGCCTACTCTCCTCTAGGCGCTTATATACCCATACGCTGTGTGTTTGTATTCCTATCATTGCACTCGGCATCCGCGGAGTTTGCTGATAACAGCTCTTGGACTAAACTTTAGCACAAAAAAAGATGAATCCAGCATTTAATTCTCGAGCTCGTGTAGAGACTACCTCGGCCGAACGGAGTCATGTGCCACTGGATTGGGGTGCTCACAGAGTCAGCCGAATTTTGGTGTGAACCGCTTCCCGTTGTCACCAGGATAAGGTTCGGTGTGACGGAAGCGGTTTTCCCAAATCTCCAAAGGTATCGAAGGAAAGACCTGACAGACACGAGGGCTAATATAGTTCTTGCAGCTCAGACAGAGCGGGACTTTCTTTTGTTTCACGCGCACCTTATACGGTATTAGAAAGAGTGTTCGTCTTTTCCCGGTCACACGGCTTGGGTCTTTGGCACGTGCTCCCTGTATAGCTCTTCGAGCTCGGGCAACTCCTCCACAGGCGTCGGGATCACTTTCACATCGTTTTCCAGCACCTTTTGCGCGAGCTCTCGGAAAATCGCCGCCTCCTTAGACTGGGGAGCGTGTTCGACCACAGCTCGGCCTTCAAGTTCACACGCCTGAATGACCGAACTGTGCGGAACAAATTCCACGAATGTGCTGCCCAACCGCTGGGCAAACGCAGGAACCACTGCCCGTTCCAAGGCGTCATCACCGTTACTGTTACAGATAATACCTGACAACCCTGTGTCGCCGCGGCGCGCAAGACGCTGCACCGCCCGCGCGATGTTATTCGCCGCGTAGATGCTCATAAAACCTCCGGAACAAACGAGGTAGATCTCACTCGCAAATCCTTCACGGATGGGCATCGCGAACCCACCGCACACGACGTCGCCGAGCACGTCGTAGATGGCCACATCAATTTCAAAGGTTTCGAACGCCTTGAGGTCTTTCAGAATCTGGAGCGCCGTGAGGACCCCGCGCCCTGCACAGCCGATTCCCGGCTCCGGACCTCCCGCTTCGACGCAGTAGATGCCGCTTGGCGTCTTGAAGACAATGTCCTCGAGCGAAATGGCGTGCGCGTCCTGTCCGTGGCGGAGCTTGTCTCTGTAGATCTCCAGGACAGCGGGGATGAGGTGCCCACCCGCGAGTATCCTCGTTGAGTCCCGCTTTGGGTCGCAGCCGACCTGCATGACGTTAACCCCTTGCTCATTGAGGGCCGCTGAAATGTTCGAAGCGATAGTGCTCTTTCCGATTCCTCCCTTACCATAGATTGCGATTTGTTTCATTGTGATGTCTCCTCTACCAGCGTGCCGTATACCGCCGTTGCGTTGACCGCCACCGGTCGCTCCACTCGTTTTGGATGCACTCGAGCAGATTGAGAATGCCGCGATAGCCGAAGTACGCCCGATTGAGCAAGCGGAACTGCCTGACAGGGCGCACCACCTCGAAGACGTACGGCACGTCAAGTCCCTCGCTCGCGTGCCGCTCGATCGTGCTTCCGAAAACGACCCGCGGCCGCACCGCCTCAATGTTTCTCCTCGTCGCGTAGACGTCGGTCCCACACACGACGTGGGGCGCAAGGCCGAGGTCGCGCAATTCGCATTCGAGCAGACCAGCCGCGTCGGGGTGTGCAGAGCGAAGGGCAACGAGCACGGGCGTCAGCTCCATCTCCTCGGTGGCAAAACGGACTAACGGGATGCCAACCGTGGCGTCGGCCACGATGGCTGCGGGGGTCCGATAGAAAAAGCGCGCTATAGGCCACCGCCGGCGACACGTTTCTGTGACCATCCGTTCGCCGTCCGCGATCAAGCCCTCTGCGACCGGCTCCGCGTTGAAGCGCTCGCCGAGCGCCGTGAGCCATCGTCGAGTGTTGGTCATGCCGATGGGGAGAGGTAATCCTGCACAAAGCGGTTCGACTCCAAAGGTGTCGGCGAGATACGCGACGGCTCTGTAGCCAGCGTCGTGGCTCAAATGCAGCACACCCTCGGCGGCGGCGACGTTCGCCAAATCGCTGAGGGGAGTGGCGTGAGTGAGTGTGGCCACCACCTGAACGCCCAATCGGGAAAGAACGTGTTTTACCCACTCAAGATCGGCCATCCATGTCGGATTCGCGTTGGCGTGCGGTGCTACGAGGCACACCGAGTTTGGGATCGTTCGGCGCGTTTCAGCGAGCGCGCGGAGCATCGCGTCGAGGGCGAGGTCAATACCATCATATTGCGACCCGCGAAACCCAGCGCACTCGATAGGAATAATCTTGAAGTCGACCTTGGGCTGCACATCCTGACAAACCGCGATGATGTCGTCGCCTACGATTTCTGGTCCGCAGGCACTCAGCACAAAGAGCGCTGAGATATCGAGCTCTTTCGCCTCGAGGATCGTGCGCGCGAGGAGCTCTTCGCCCCCGTGGACGATCTCATCCTCACACAACTTCGTACACAGCGTCGTCGTCTGGGCGTAGTCGCAGTCCTGCCAGGAAAAAGCGCCGTCAACGAGGTAATTGCACCCCTGCGGGGCGTGCGCGAGAACAGCACTATCGCTCACCCCGAGTGCCGTTTGGGCGGCGCCGCTGAGAGCGCACCTGACGTATGGGTCAAGGCATGCATCGGTGGGCGTCGTGCGTGCCGCGCACGCCGCGTCAGTTTGTTTCGTTGCCGTAGAGCATCCCTCGGAAGAGTGTTGAGCGTGGGAGATGTTGGTTCTCCATGGCTTGTCGGAGCAGCGCGGCGATGTTGTGAATGCCTCTGAAGCCGTAGTGGGGCAGATACGCAGGGTTGAGGAGCGTGAGATTCACCACCGGACACCCTGGAAAGCGGGCGGCGTTGCCAAAGAAGATCGGATCGTCAAAACCCCGTACGATTGTTTCGAGCTCGCGCTCCGTCTCGCGCGACGAACGGAAGCTCCCCAAACGGAAGAGTCCTTTGGTAAGGATTACTTCGGGATTGACGCCGGTCTCTAACAAGAACTTGATGCTCGGCATGCGCTCCTTAATCGTGTACGGGTGCACGTTAATGACGACAGGGTGGGCGCCGCACTCTTCGGCCATCCGTGCGAGCGAGAGGGCTCGAATGGGGCCAGGAAACTCTGATATCTCGATAATAGCAGTCTTGCCCTCGAGCGTGTGCTGCATGTAATCAAGGTCTGGGCGTGTCCGTTCGGTCTCATCCCGGATCACCCGCTCAGCCTCTTTTTCTAAACCGAGCGGCCGTGCGATGCCCATAAGCCATTCCTCCGTCGCTGTAAGCCCGTAAGGTTGTCCAGTCCTGCTGTACGGGATGCCGAAGCGCGCTTCCATGGCGTCGCCGAGCTTTTGTCCCCAGTCATAGCACCACGAGGCATTGAGTTCGACCTCGCGTGCTCGACGGATCTCTTCGACCGTGCACCCGCCGGCGATGACTGCGTTTATCTTGACGCCCACCGCGTGCAGCAGCTTTGTGATCTCGTCGAGGTCGTCGCTAAACTCGGTAAGGGAAGGGCCCATTCGCGCACCGATGAGGTTGATCGTTCCCCTCCGCGTTGCTCTCGGAGGCTCCATCAGATCCATGATAAGCTCGAAGGCGTCTTCGTAGCCGCTGCGGAAGTCGCCACCAAATCCCTCGCTGCGAAGCGCGAGCACACGAGCGTGTACTAGCTTTTCGGCCTCGCGCGCAACGCTCTCGACGTCGTCGCCGATGATCCCGGAACAGCAGCAGGAGAGGATGACGATAAGGTCTGGATGGTAGCGCTCGTCGGCCTCCTTTACCGCTTCGAGGAGCTTACCTTCGCCGCCGTAGATGATGTTCGTTTCATCAAGAGAAGTGCAAGCGGTCGGCTCGAGGGGGACGCCACGGAATTCGCAGCATTCCCTCGTCCTTACGATATCGGAGACCCACAAAGGGCATCCCGTAGGACCATGCACGAGGGGGACTACGTGACGAATACCACTTATGACATAATACGAGGTAAAGAACTTACACATGGGTGCATGCGAGGCCTGCAGCTTCGGAACCATCTCGCCCCGTTCGACCTTCTCGACGAGTTGTTGCAAGGTCCCGTGAAAAACGATGTCGTCGTTGTTCTTCATGTATTTTATAGGTCTTTTACGTGCTCGTACTCGGTTTAGCGGGCCAAGGGTCAGGAATTAAAATTATGAAGTATTAATAATAATCTGTGTTCAAAAGTGATAAAGGTTAGCCGATCGCGTTCTTCAGAGCTCAATTGTCGAACCTGCAGCAAAGCAACTCGAATCTAACGTAGACTTCATCGTGACGGCGCCCGCTGCGCTTTAACTAAGATAACGACGGTATTTAGGATAAATGGCGCATGAAATTGACTTGCGCAAAACTTAGCTAACTCAGTCGGTTTACTTTGTTGAGCAAGTCATAAAGTAATGAACACCTTCCAAATGGCTTTTTTAGAAAGGGGTCGAGATCTAACCACAAAAAAAGGCCAATAGAAAACTTGATACGCGTAAGAACGTCATCTATCGACAGTATGGCCTACAGGGGCAAGGCGCATGACGTAATTATTGCGGAACTCGTTGACCAGATCAAAAAGGAGGGTTCCGTCCAGACCCTAGTGGTGGAAACCTACAAGAACCTCAAAGGGATTTCCGGAACGACTCACCAATTTGACGTGTATTGGGAGTTTCTAACGAGGGGAAAAACGCACAGATGCGTAATCGAGGTGAGATACTGGGACAAACCAGTCAGTGTGCAAAAACTCAGTAGATTTCGAAAAACTATCAATGATGTGCAGGCTCTTTCAACTGGCATTTTTCTCGCGTCGAGCGGATTTGAGAAAAACGCGCGTAAATACGCAAAGCGTCAAAACATTGATGTGTGGGTTTATCCGTTCAGCATCAAAGTAGAAAACGAAGAGGTCACTTTTTTTGTCGCCAAATTTGAGTACGTATCACCTGTTTTTGATGAAGTTTGGATAGAAAGAGTCCTAAAACCTAAGCTCCAAGAAGAAACCCATTTACCAGCGAACCTAGAGGGCACCGACGAAGAAACGCACATATTTAGTGAGCAGTGCGCTGCTAAGACCGTACGAGAGGTTCTTAACGAACACTACCTAGCAGAAATGACTGACGAACCAGCCCACGAAATTTGCGTGCTATTTGACAAGCCAACGTATATCGAAACAGGCGATCTCGCCGCCCCTATGTTGAAATTAAACGGTTTAGATGCAGTTTTTTCGATGACTTCACCTAAAGAAACGCTTCAACACGTATCGAAGGACTATGCACGCCGTGCCGTCGAATTCATAGCCGTTCTTTTCAAAGAACGATGAAAATGATATAAGGAACCGCGCTTGTCCTTCGCCAAATATAAAGACAGATAAAGTGAAGTCGGCTTCAATGAGTTGATGTGACGGATCAGCAGTCAAAGGTCCTCAGCTCGCTAGAGGCGCTGCTTCCTGATCTCCATAAGAATGGCTTGTTGTTCTCTTAATAACCCAAACCGACTTTTTTGGGATGCCAATTAAAAAAAGACCGAAGAATTTGCGGAGCCGTCTAAATAGGGTTATTACTTTAACGGTATATGTTAATGTTTAGTGCGGTTTCTTTTTAGATAAAACACCGCAATTCCGAAATGGAGTATATTAATGAAGTTATTAGCCTCGATTGCTACCATGCTGGTGCTCGCAGAAGCTGGAGCTAACACTGTTTTTGAAAGTGAATCTGGATTTAAGATCACATGGCCAACGCGGTACAAAACGGACCAGAACGCATCAACTTCTACAAAACTCTACATTTATCTTGCCGATGGCACGCCGGTCGACGCCATCACCGTCAGCACTGACGAAAGTTTCAATGAGCACGCGACTCTTGATACGGTCACTGAAAAATATGCAGACGCCATAACGAGCGCTTACAAAGAACTCAAGGTACTATCTAAAGAACGCACGACTTTGAGTGGGCATGCCGCATTTCGCACAATCTACAGGGGCACGCTCGCGGTCCAGTATGACGACAATACCGTGCGAGAAGAGACGCTTAAAGTGAACCAAACGTGGGCTCTCACGAACGCGCGGGTTTATACGCTTACATACAAAGCCCTCGCACGAGATTATAATCGGTACTTACCACAGGCACGCTCGATAATGAAGTCATTCACGCTAGAGTGAGACTTCTATAAACGTTAATGCGCCATTTGCATTCGCAGTGCCATTTAAGAAACTCAACATTTAAGCGCTAAGTGCAAAGCTAGGGCGCACAGTCGTAAGACCCCCGCATGCAACCCAAAAATACCTTTAAGAAGCTTACCTTCTTTGACGTCACCAATTTGCTCGTCGGCGCCATCGTCGGCGCTGATATTTACGTTGTTGCCTCCTTGGGGAGCCAATATCTTGGGCCTGCAAGCCTTGTTGCGTGGATTGCCGCCGGAGCGATCGCCATCATTATAGCGCTCAACTTTGCTGAATGCGCAACGCTTGTGCCACGGGTCGGCGGCGCCTATGCGTACGCACGGGAGGTGTGGGGAGATTTCGCGGGGTTTGTCGTCGGCTGGGCGCTCTGGCTCGCCGAGGTAGCGGCGCTCGCCGTTTTTCCCGTTGCCTTCGTGCGGTACTTGACGTTTTTCTTACCCGCCCTCACCACAGCAGAAGGCGCGGCCATTAAAGTGCTTTTCATCGCATCAATCACCTATGTGAACATACGCGGGACAAAGATGGCAGGAAGAGCCAATGACGTTCTCACGATTGCGAAGCTAAGCCCTCTTCTGCTGTTAATCGTCGCGGGGTTGATCTACATGGCATTTAATCCGACCGCCACCAACGCGAACTTCGTGCCCTTTGCCCCGCTCGGCTTCGATCACTTTGGACAGGCGCTCATTTTGATCTTCTGGGCGTACGCCGGATTTGAACTCGCAGCTATCCCGTCGAACGAGATTGAAAATCCGACCCGGACGATACCCAAGGCCATCATCGTCGGAATGGCGATAGTCACGCTGTTCTACCTATTGACGAACTTCGTTATCATCGGCGTTGTTAACTGGACGTCGCTCCAGTTCGATCCCGCGCCCCTTGCCACCGCTGGCAGCGTGGC
>JGI20197J15001_1000013_pt1 | contig 28498 bp, 26 predicted proteins | sample NGESurdeep092012_2_FD_15001 | JGI IMG/M metagenome (IMG submission 15001)
ACCCGGAATGGTTTGACGTAGTTGTCACGCCGAATTTGTTCGGGGACATTATTACGGATCTCGGGGCTATGGTGCAAGGTGGGCTTGGGCTTGCCCCCGGGGGGAACATAAATCCAAAAGGAACTTCAATGTTTGAACCAATTCACGGTTCTGCCCCAAAATACAAAGGCTTAAACAAGATCAACCCGATCGCGACAATTTGGGCTGGAGCAATGCTCCTCGAGAGTCTCGGTGAGGCTCAAGCTGCAAGCGGTGTTATGCACGCAATCGAGTGCAATTTACGCGCCCGCAAAGTGAGAACGTTTGACCTGGGGGGAAGTTCAACCACGTCAGAAGTCGGGATCGACATAACGAGATATGTCAAGCAGCCCCTATAGGTCAGTCTGGTTGAAAAACCGATTTATACCGTTAAAGCATAGAGTTATGTGAGTCCTGGTGGGGTAGTGGATATCCTATGAGCCTGCGGAGCTCAAGACTCGGGTTCAAATCCCGGCCGGGACGCTCCATTCATACCTAACAACTCTATTGAGGGTTACGCGCGGGAACAACCGCGAAACTTCATTAGAAGTGCACCTATGGGCGCAACGGCGTCAACGTACTTCCTTCAATTATTCTTAATGCCTGCCGCGAAACAGGTTGGCATTATTTGATGGCGATCGTCCCGACGACAGCTCAAGCCCATTTGGATACAAATAAACCACAGATCGAGCTCTACTCGGTTTCGAATACCTGACAATTTGCAGGCTGTAGGTTATTGCTATGCATCTATGTGATGTATTTGAGAGGGGTGGCTTAAAAACCTAGAACACTTCGTAAGTTGTCTAATGCCGCTTCTCGAATTGCCAGCATTTCCCTTTGTGACGTAAAAGGTTCCAAATGCATCCTTATGCTAAGTCCTGCTTGAAAATCGTAAAGTTGCACAATGCGCGTGTCGAAAGATGCCAGCTCTCGAAAAAAACAAAAAAAGGAGTTATACAAGGATCGGAGAGCCTACGCTAGATTTTGTTTGCGTCGTTGATGGCCTTTCTTATCACGTCTGTTTCTTTCGAACGAAACACCTGACACGAACGGTCTTCATAGGTGATACCTCTAACGATGACTACTGGGACGCCGCCTGCCCCTTCCCCCATCATTAGGTTGGCGAGCCCAGCTAGCTCATCGCCCACGCCTTCGTTTGTTATTTCTAGTACTTTCCCCACGAGGTCCCTCTTCCCGCGCCAGTCCTTCATCGGGGCAATTCCGGCAAATCCTATCCCAACGCCAGTTTGTCCCTCGCGAAACGACCGACCGCAAGTGTCGGTGATTATCACTGCCACGTTTTTACCGTAGCGCTCGAAGATTCGAGTGCGTATCTGCTTTGCGCTGTGACAGGGATCGTCAGGAAGGAGTAAAACAAACCCTTCTTCGACGTTAGACCGATCCAACCCTGCGTTAACGCACACCTGTCCAAACTTGCTTTCAACAAGCAAGAACGGTTTTTCAATCAGGATCTCAGTAGATTGCCCAAGAACGGCTTCAATGAAACGTGGATCCTCGTTAAGTCCCGCGGCGATCCTGATGGCTTGCTCGCTTGGAGTAATGCTTTCCAACCTACGGATCAATCCTTCAGCCTTCGAGACTATCGTGGAAGCAATGACTACGATATCTCCGTCGTAAAGGTCTAGATCTCCCAAAAAATCTGTTATGTCGTCTCCCTCTTTTACTAGGGGAATACGATTGACTGTAAATGCTTCAATTCTCAAGCGAATCAAGAGCGTGCGTGAGTACCTTTGAGTTTAAAGGAATATTTATCGTCTAAATAGTCCATATTTCATATGACGGCGATGATGAGAGTTACCCCCACTGAGCACAAGATGAGGAGCGAACCTGACTGATGCCGTCAATCTGCTTGCGCAAGAGGCGGGTTACTCAATAGTGATGAGCTTCTTGTCAGCGATTCCAATCTTCGGCAAGTGAACTTCAAGCACGCCGTTAAAGAAGCTTGCGCGCGCGGCAGCATCGTCGATATTTGTAGGGAGTTTGATAGAGCGGTAATACTCGCGTGACGCTCGTTCTCTTATGAGATGTTCGTCATTGTCGAATTGTGAACTCCGTTCCGCTGTAATTTCTACCATGTCGCTGCTGCCTTCAAGCTTCACATCGTCCTTGCTAACTCCTGGAAGATCTACGAGAACGACGATCTCCCCAGGGAGATCTATGAGGTCGACTGGTGGCGTTGCGGTGATTGGCCCAGTATACTCGTCGCTGTCAATATCCTCTAGCAGCCCGTCCATCCTGCTACGAATATTGCTTAGCGGGCTTATTTCCTTCCAAGACATGTCAACTTCTCCGCTGTTCTTTTCTCGTGCCGATATAAAACAATATGCTATTTGTCTTTCTGCTATTGACTAGGGGGCTTTTTTAATCGAAGGCCTTCTGCGTGAGGTAATTGGGGGGCAACGAAAACAGACCGCTATTCGTGATTTGCAAGAAACGCAGAAGAAGATCTGTTTGCCCCGGCATACGCTTAACCAAAAAGATTTTATTGCTTCAACTTCTTTATCAAATGACGGCCTCACTTAAGAGATTTCTGGACTTCGAAGCCACGAACNCGAATAACGTGATTCGGAGCGATAGCGAATCTTTTGAGACTACAGAGGCGGANTCATTAAGTAAAACCTATTGCATAAGCAAATTACGTATAAGAGGCTAACATTATATTGGAGGTGAAAAATGGTCAATAAAAAGTCTTTTTCTGCTGTATTGGCAACCTTAGTAATTCTAAGTGTTATAGCTGGAACCAGTATCACATCGGCTCAAACCGCAGTAGTAGTAGGTCCTCAGAACACGATCGTAATGACTGCAAAAGAAACGCCCACGCTGTCAGATTTAGTGAAATATCTTAACGCGACGAACTTGACGGCTGCGCTCAACGACACGACCAAAAACTATACAGTTTTCGCGCCGAATAACGCTGCTTTTGAGAAGCTTAACGCTACAACGCTTGCCGCTTTGGCAAACAATACGACGGCACTCGCAACGATCCTCAAGAGCCACGTCATAGTGGGTAAAGCAGACCTCACGGTAAACGGAACTGCTCAAACGCTCGCAGGAAACACGATTACTTGGACAACGAACGGCACGAAAGTGCAACTTCAAGGCGGCACTAACGCCACCATAGTAACAAAGAACATTACCACAAGTAACGGACAAGTAAACATCATCGATACTGTGCTGCAACCAGGAGCCGGAACGACGACGAGACCGGTTGCATCAGCCGTTGCATCAGCCGCTGCGTCAGCTGCTGGGGGATTCCTCGGCTTACCTGGCTTTGAGGCATTGTACGCGGTAGCAGGGCTATTAGCCGTTGCGTACTTAGTGATGCGACGTCGGAAGTAACGCTCTGAGCGTCGTGTGGTGAGTCCGGTCTAAGCTGGGCTCACGCCTTTATTTTTTTATCTTATTCTCGAAGATTTCAGAAGATGCATCAGCCACGGCAACTGATGGAAGACGCCTTAGCTTGCCTGGATTAGAGGCGTTGTACGCGGTAGCCGGGCTATTAGCCGTTGCGTACTTGGTGATACTACGTCGGAAGTAGAGAAAAAGCAAAGTTTATAGCATATGGTACTTCATGCGTCAATGAAGCTAAGTCTATATTGGAGGTAAAAAATGGTCAGCAAAAAACTCTTTTCTGCTGTATTGACAACCGCACTAATTCTCTCGATTGTCGGAGGGTCTAGTGTAGCTTTTGCGCAAACGCAGGCGGCAACCACGGGGCAGACTATCACTCAGATCGCAGCTAGCGACCCGAACTTTTCTACGCTGGTGAGCTTGCTCCAGAAGGCGAACCTTACTGACACTTTGAACGGAACCACTAACTACACAGTTTTTGCGCCGACGAACGCGGCTTTTGAAAAAGTCCCGAGTTCAACTCTGGCTGATCTAGCGAATAACACGACCGCCCTTAAGAGAGTGCTGCTTTACCACGTCGTACCGGGGACGCTGTTATCGAAAGATATCAAGGGCAATGGGACGCTCACGACGGCAAACGGGCTGCCCCTAACATATTCCGTCAATGGCACTACAGTCAAAGTTGACAACGCGACGGTAACCAAAGCGGACATCAACGCGACTAACGGCGTAATCCACGTCGTCGATAGTGTGATGATACCGTCGGCGAACGCGACCGCAAAAGTGACGGCGGGAACGGTTGTATCAGCCGTTGCATCGGCAGCTCAGGGATTCCTTGGCTTACCAGGCTTTGAGGCGTTGTACGCGGTAGCCGGGCTGTTGGTTGTTGCGTTCTTTGTGATGCTACGTCGGAAGTAACGCACTAAACCACGCGTGGTGAGTCCGGTCTTGGCTGGGCTCTACCTTTATTTTTTCTTTTTAATTCGTAAAAACCACACCGTGCGTCGGTCGCTGCGGCCGGAGTTCATTGGCTTGCCAGGCTTTGAGGCGTTGTACGCGGTAGCCGGGCTGTTGGCTGTTGCATATTTGGTAATGCGGCGTCGGAAGTAGAGAAAAGCAAAGTTTATAGCATATGGAAATTCAAACCAACAATAACAAGAGATATTCGAGGTGAAAAATGATCAGCAAAAAGCTCTTTTCTGCTGTTTTGGCAACGTTAGTGATCCTTTCTATTGTTGGAGGGTCAAGTGTCGCTTTCGCACAAACGCAGGCAAACACGGCAACGGCGAAACCTACGCAGACTCTAGCACAGGTTGCAGCCAATAATACGGATCTTACGAACTTTACGAGCCTATTAAAGAAAGCTAACCTCACAAACGTGTTGAACGGTCCAGGCAACTATACCGTCTTCGCACCAAACAACGCCGCTTTTTCCAAAGTTGACGCTTCTAAGCTTGCTGGTTGGCAAAACAACACGACAGCATTAAGGACTGTGCTTAGTTATCACATCATCCCAACGAAATTTCTTTCAAGTGATTTAATAGGTACTGGAAATCTTCTGACATTAACCCCTTATTCTGTACCATACTCTGTTGATGGCACTAAAATTAAAGTAGATAACGCGACAGTTACCAAAGCGAATATCAACGCGACTAACGGTGTGATTCACATCATCGATAGTGTCATGATACCCCCAACGGCAACGGCAACGGCAACGGCGTCACCCACGGCAGCCGGAGGATTCCTCGGCTTGCCTGGTTTTGAGGCGTTGTACGCGGTAGCAGGGCTGTTGGTTGTTGCGTACTTGGTGATACGACGTCGGAAGTAACGCTTTAAACTATTTGAGGTGAGTCCGGCTTAGCTGGGCTCACACTTTTGTTTCTTTTTGTTTACGTTCGGGTCGTAAAAAACTACACGCTTCGAATGCTATTTAGGACGGCCAAGTCGAACTAGTAGTGTTGTATCCAGTCGTAGAGGTTATGCAAGCCCGTTTTTACATCGATTGTAGGCTTCCAACCAAACGAGGCAAAATGCGATATGTCGGCCTGCGTTGATTCAATGTCGCCTTCCCAAGACTTGCCCCCCGTCCAGTGGATTTCGGGATGCAGGTCCAACATACGACAGATGAAGCTGGCAATCTCGTTGACCGTAATAGCCCTGCCGCTTCCGACGTTGTAAGCTTCGCCCGGTATTCCCATGTTATAAGCAAGCAAGAACGCGTCTATGACGTCGTCAATATAAACGTAGTCTTTCTTCTGGAGTCCGGATCCCAATATTTCAAGGTGGCTGCCATCCGTCTGCAGCTTTTTTATAAGGTCATACATGACTCCCTTGGCATTGCCTGGCCCGTAGACGTTATAAAGACGGAGAGAGATCGTGGGTAATCCGAAAATGCCGTTAAATGCAGAGCAATAAAGCTCGCCCGCGGCTTTTGAAGCGCCGTAGAAGGATACTGGACGCATAGCGTTTTCTTCAGTCGTAGGGGTGGCAGCAGTTCCGTAAACCGTGCTTGTAGACGCGTACACAAACGTGGCTCCAGAAGCACATGACAACACGTTGAATGTACCTCGTGCATTTACTTGGAAGTCGTAGCTTGGATCTCGAGTTGAATCAGGCACCTTAGTTTGCGCTGCGAAGTGATAGATGCCGTCAGGTTTGACCACACTCGCGCGAAGTCTTTCCAAATCAAGGATGTCCCCTTGCACGAAATCGAAATTAGCGTGAGTGTAAGCTGGCATGACAAGGTCGTAGCCTGTTACCATATGCCCTTCGTCTAGGAGACGCTTGACAAGATGCGTGCCGATAAAACCGCTGCAACCGGTCACAAAGAATTCTAAACTTGGATCGAGCACTTCGACTTCTGCGCCGAGAACTAAGAGCTCCTCTAATGCCATATTCCACTTCCGAGTAAGTTAGAACGCTCGAGACTCCTTGGCCATTAGCAACCTTTGGTCATGTTTATGCCTAGTTTAAGTAGTTCGTGGGCCCTCATCTCCGTTTCCGCCTCGACAAATATCCGAATGATTGGCTCTGTTCCAGAGGGGCGAATAAGCAGCCAACCGTCATCATACCATATTTTAACGCCGTCGGTTGTGTCGACGTTACCGTGAACGGATGACTGAATGTGTTGCATGGCTGCGTCTCTATCGCGACACGTGACCTTCGTTTTATCCATATATCGCTTCGGAATTTCGTTAACGAGCTCAGAAAGTTTTCTATCACGTTCGGTCATTATTTCAAGCACTTTGGCCACGGTCATCGCCCCGTCGCGGCAGTACTGGTGTTCTGGGAAGATGATGCCTCCGTTGCCCTCTCCACCTATGACAGCGTTCACTTGCATCATTACACGCGCTACGTGAATACTTCCGACTGGGGTCCAGACAACGTGGCTGCCGGCTGCTTCAGCTACATCTTCGATGCGCTGCGATGAACTGACGGGAGTGACCACGGGTCCTCGCTTTTTTGAGAGCACGTGCTTCACGACGATCGCAAGCAAAACGTCTTCGTTAACGAAATCCCCATTTTCATCGATGAAAACCGCCCTATCAGCGTCGCCGTCGTGAGCAACTCCCAAATCGGCGCCGTTAGAGACGACGATTTTTCCAAGATCGGTGAGTACATCCTCTGTCGGTTCTGGATTTCGACTCGGGAACGTGCCGTCTATCTGCGCGTTGATCGTTGTCACCTTGCAGTTTAATTTACTAAGCAAGAATGGCGTTACAACGCTGCCGGCGCCAGAACCTGTGTCGACTGCGACGATGAACCCACGCTTTGCAATGTCTGACGCGCTCACGTTCTGCATAACCCCCTTTATATAAGCAGGGAGGATGTCAACGTGTGTAAGTTCGCCTGTCTCACGCCAATCCGCAAGCTTGGGCGCATCACGGTAATATATGTCTTCGACGGCTAGTTCCTCTTCACTTCCAAACTCTGTTCCATCAGCAGCGATCAGTTTCAGTCCATTGTATTCCCGCGGATTGTGCGACGCGGTGATAACGATGCCCGCATCGGCGTTATCGCGCACGAAGTATTGCACCGCGGGGGTCGGAGCTATGCCGACGTCAATAACCTTACAACCTGTTGCGAGCAGTCCGGCAATTGCTGCACAGCTGAGCATGCTACCTGACGTCCGCGTATCCTGTCCGACCGCAACTGTGCCCTTTGTTAGTGTTCCCAAGCTCATAGCGAGTCGTAGGGCAAGATCTGCAGTCACATCGCGGTTTACTATCCCCCTCACACCATTTGTTCCAAAAAGCCTCATAAAACTCTCCTTGTTTGCATCACCAATCCAGACTCTCGCCGATCGACAGATAGCCCCGCTTATCGTTTTTGACGTCGCGGCTTTCCCGCACCCTCAAACACCGACCCATTTTTCACCTTCTTCAGTAAATTCCTTTTTCCAGATGGGGACTTCCTTCTTTATCCGTTCTATTGCATCCCTGAGTGCCTTAAACCCCTCTTGTCGATGTGCTGCCGCAACAACGATGTAGACGATGTCTTCGCCTCGTTTGACACGACCTGATTTATGGTATATCTTTGCCTCTATTATGCCCTCTGCAGTCTTCAGATCGCGAACGATTGACGAAAGTCGCTGCTGCGCCTCCCTTTCGTAAATGTCAAACTCAAGAGCAAACGCTTCCTCGCGAACAGTTCCAGTGAATGTAAGTATCGCTCCAGCTTTGTTAATGTCAGGATGCGAACGTACGGTTCTTACGAGTGCACCGAGCGTCATCCATTCTGGAAAAGTCCTAAGCGCTTCAAAATGCTGTTCAAAGTTTGCAGAGGGCTCTAGCTGAACCTCGTAAACCTCACGAAAAGAGACAATCCGTGATGCAAGCACGCTCCCCACTACAACGGCAAAATCAACATCCTCTTGTTCTCCCAGACGATCTAGCTCTCGCGGGATTTCATTTGTGTTCTCGTGTGTATAGCGCGTCAACGAATATCTCGTCGGAGATTTGATGCAAAGGAGTGTATCTGAGCCTTCCTTGTGGGCTAACGTAAGCGAGTTCTCGCGTTCCTGACGCAGAATCGCCACCTTATGTTGAAGCGTTAGTGCCTGTATAAACTGTTCGCAACGTTCTGCTTCACCGGTGAGTGCAATAACCCTCACGTACCTAAACAATACACAACGAAATAAATACGTATTGATAAGGAAAACAAAACCGATGCCTGTATGCTTGGAGTCTGATCACGCCCCTTACTACGCTTTCCAGAGGTTGATTGCTTAGTCGTTGCTGTTTCTGCAAGTTGCGGCGAACCAAAGAGAGAGCCATGTCCGCTTGCATAGCCCTACACTCAGTCACGTAAAAGCGAGTCCGTTGGCAAAAAAAGGCAAACAGCTTGCAAGCGCTACAGCAGCGAGAATCACAGAGGCGCGACCCCTCTTTTTAGCTATATCAAACTAGTAAGCTGCGAGCTTCACCTAGAAACCGTCAATCGGCCTAAATGAGTCTTGGGGCTTGAAACAACTACTCAATATGTGCGAGATCTTTTTAAGAAGCGAGAATCACAGACCAGGGCAAAATTGCGCTTTGAGCACATAGATGCGCTTTCAGTGGTCCGAGAATTTAATTCGCCCGGCACAATAAGAACAGACCCAAAGAACGCTTTCTCCTTTTTTTTCGCGTCTTAAAATCTTAATTCGACCTACCTCTGACTTTTCAAAGTTGCGCTGGCAGAGTTTACAGACTGTTATGTTGTCCGGTTGACCCATTTCGTGCTCCTTGTATTCCCTAATTCTACCGGCGCTACAGCCGATGTTCGCGTAGTAATAGAAAGGCCAAGGTACTAAATAACACTTGCTTGAGGTCAAAAAGCATACTGATTCTACGCATAAATTAACATTTAAGGCGGCGAGTAACCGTTTCTCAAGTCATCAGCGATTTCAACTGTTGCATGACACCGCAGTTTATTTTGAGTGTAGTGTAATTACTATTGATGATTGAGATTGATGGCAGCATCGGTGAAGGCGGCGGACAAGTGCTGCGTGTATGTCTAGCGCTCTCCGCGTTAACGCGAAAGCCCATTACTATCAAGAATATTAGGGTCAACCGGACAAATCCCGGGCTTCGCAGCCAACATTTGACGGCGATACGTGCGGTAGCTGAGGTCACCGCAGCGAAGGTGAGCGGACTTGCGATAGGCTCTTCTAAGCTAGTTTTCTCCCCGGGACCGATACACGGGGGAACTTTTCACTTTGACGCGAAGACGGCCGGAAGCACTACCCTCATTTTGCAGGCACTTTTGCCGGTCCTCGCATTCGCCGATCAGCGTTCTTCTGTTACTATCATCGGTGGGACTAACAATCCATTGGCGCCGCAAGCCGATTACGTGATCAACGTCCTTAATCCCGTACTAGTTAGCATGGGATTTCGGTACCGATTTCGTCTCATAAAAAGGGGGTTCTATCCTCGTGGAGGGGGGCTGATACACGTCCTCACAGAGCCCGTCGACGAGCTGCATCCTATCAATATCGTCGATATGGGGGCTCTCCAAGGAATAAGAGGTATATCGCATTCGCGTAATCTACCTACTCACATAGTCGAACGGCAAGCAAACGCTGCCAAACAAAGCTGTTCGCGAGCAGGCTTTCAAACCGCGGGCTTCGTGCACGACGTTGGTCAGGGGACTAAAAGTCCTTCCACAGGAAGCGGCGTTGTGCTATGGGCTGAGACTTCAACCGGAGGAAGACTAGCAGGTGACTCACTCGGAGCTCCAGGCAAACCTGCTGAACGCGTTGGAGAGGAGGCCGCAGCTAAGCTCTTATCGCAACTGTCCATCGGGGCACCGATCGACACACATCTCAGCGATCAATTAATTGTCTGGCTAGCACTAGCACAAGGACGCTCTAGCATTAAGACGGCCACACTGACGCTCCACGCAGTCACTGCTATAAAAGTAACAGAGACGTTGACTGATAGTCAATTCAAAATCCTCGGAAAGGTCGGCACGTCAGGAACAATACAGTGTCAAGCAGGCACGCCGTTGGGGTAGCAACTATCAACCTCTTCTCCCCCCGGCGACCGCTGAGAATGGTTGTGGGAGGAGCTTGAAGTCATTCGAGCTTCCGAAGCACGGTACTTTGAGTTATCACGCCGACCATAGTATCATTTAGATTGAGGATTGGCACGCCCTCAACGTCGTGTTTCAACATGAGGTCGACCACATCGACGCATGAGGTATTAGTTCGCGCAAACACGACATCTGCGACCATTATGTCACTTACAAGTAGTTTCCGCACGCGTGAATCTTGATACTGAGATCGTACGTCGTCTCTGAACTGGCTCATGGCCTTCGCTAGGTCGTTCTCCGTTATGATTCCAACAAGCTTGTCATCTTCGACGACCGCCATCCACCACGTATTCTCATCAATCATCCTTCGCCTGATGTGGGCTACTCGATCAACATGGGAGCAAGTCAATGGAGGATCCATTATTTCACCCGCCAACCCCGCCGGCCTGCTCACCTTCACGATCTCATTGAAAGTGATCCATCTAATAGGCTGCCCATTGGCAACTACCAGGACCCCTGACGGTTCCAAAAGACGGTTGACCTCGCCAATTGGTAGGGCTCCGCTAATTACAGTGAACATTTCATCCATTGCTTTTGTCACGTGTAGTGACGAGGCGGGCTTAATGACGTCATCAACTGCGCCTAATGTGCGTGCAATACCTTGTTTCGTCAAAATCCCAACAACTTCTCCATCATTCATCACGAGCAAATGGTTCACCTTGTTTTTTTCCATAAGATCCAAGGCGTGTGAAATCCGATCGGATTTGTTTACAAAGCACGCAGCTGATGCTAGATCAGATGCTGAAGTAAACGTGTGATTGTCGTAACGCATTTTTTGCACCTTACTGGTCACGCTGAGACGCTGACTGTCCTATTCTGCCATCTTTCTCGCTATGTCGGTCTTGGAAATAATACCGACAAGCGACTCGTCTTTTACGACAGGAATGGCGTCTATCCTGTTCGTAACCATCATGTGTGCAGCATCTACAGCCTTTGAGTCACTAGGTATGGTAATAAGCGGTTCAGACATAATATCTTCTGCAACTTGCAGCACCTTTCGCACATACCTATTCTTTTGCACGCCAGCACGATCGGCTTTTCTCACCATCACAATGTCCTTTGAATCGATAAAAGGCTCTTGGGCAAACGTCAGATTGGTATGCGTGATTATGCCAACGGGCACGCCGTTCCCCTCTTGAACTATGGTACGAAAAATATAGTTCGTATCCATGTCATGCAAAACGTGGTTGATTGAATGATGGCGGTGGCATGTGAGAAAAGCATTAGCCATAATAGTTTTGACTAGAACCTTTGAGCTTGTAGTAGCAAAATGTGTTACTAAGTCCGTGTCTGTGAGAATGCCAAGCAGCTCGCCGTCTTTTACTACCGGAAGGCAGCCAATTCCGTTGGTGATCATCTCTCGAGCTGCCCCTACAATTGAGGTATTAGGCGAGGTTGTGACCAAATTCTCTGACATTATCGTTTTAGCGAGCGTTCTGTCCTGATGCCGCCTCCGCCATCCTGGTTCAGATGATCCAAGCATCTTTACAAGGTCGTATTTGGCAATCACGCCAACGAGAGTCCCTTCGTAAGCAACTGCTACTCTACCAATCTTCTGCTTCAGCATCACATTTTTTACGTGAGCAACCGTGTCTTCGGGTGAGACGGAATATACGGGGGCATTCATCAAATCGTCAACTTGCATCTCACTTCCTCGTTCCACTCATGTATCCATTTATGATCAAAGCTCTATGTTAGAACATCTAAACGCTTTGTAACAAGCTTATGCTCCGCGAAACAAAATAATACTGTTGCTAATCCGCGCGTTTCGCTAAAGCCTTGCCGCATTCATAGCGCGAATCAAGCAGCAAGAAGGTTGGCGTTCACTGCGGCTGCTTAATCAGCTTGCGGTCAACCACAATGTAATCCTTTATCGCCCTCACAGCGTCAAATGGCAAAAATATAAAGTCGTTTTCCGTCCTAAACTCTTGCAGATTCAGGTCGGGATCGGGCTTCACTTTGAGATCAAGGATATCGCCGGTATTTTCATCAATAATAAGATCATAGAGCGTGCCGATATCACTACCATCGCTCCCCATCACTTGCTTATTAGACAGATTCTTTGCGAAAATCTCCTTTTTCATCGCTGCTTGCTATGTAGTTATGATATAAAGGGTTTCGTATACTCCACACTTATTGATAGCTCACGTGCGTCGTCGGCTCAGCAGGGCGACCTCCTGCGAATCTCTGTTTTATCTGCTCGTAATACTCCATAGTGCGTTCGTCAATCGCAGGTCGAACTTTTTTCAGTGCTTCTCTGAAATGACGCATTTCTATTGAACGAATGTCCTTCGCTTCTCGCAAAGCGAGCATCGCGGCTTCTTTACAAAGTGTTTCTAAATCGCTGCCGACATACCACTCCGTGAGATCCGCAAGCTCTTCGATGTCTACATCGTTTGACAGCGGCATGGTCCGCGTATGGATGTTCAATATCGATACCCTTGCACTCTTCTGCGGCGTACCAAGTAGTATCATCCTGTCAAATCGTCCTGATCGCAGGAGGGCCGGATCGACTATGTCAGGCCGATTCGTGGCAGCGATCACGACAATGTCCTTTAGCTCTTGTAAACCGTCAAGCTCTGTTAGGAGGGTGTTCACGACCCTTTCGGAGACTCGCGAGGTATCCTCAATACCCCGCATTGGAGCGAGCGCATCGAGCTCATCGAGGAAGACGACGACGGGCGCAACTTGCCGAGCTTTCTTAAAAACACTTCTTACCGCACGCTCAGATTCACCGACCCATTTGCTCATAAGCTCCGGACCACGCACGCTTATGAAATTCGCTTCAGTTTCATTCGCTACTGCTCTAACGATAAGCGTCTTACCCGTTCCAGGCGGTCCGAAGAGCAAAATACCGCGAGGTGGCTTGATGCCCATTCTTCTAAACGATTGAGGGTCTTTAAGGGGCCATTCTATTGCTTCGATCAACTCCTGCCGTGCGTCTTCAAGCCCGCCAACGTCGTTCCAGGTGGTATTGGGAATTTCAACCAGGATTTCGCGAAGTGCACTTGGTTGAATTTCTCGAAATGCTTCGCTGAAATCATCGTTAGTGATCTTCATATTAGCAAGGATCTCAGCGGGAATCTCCTTGTCGAGGTCGATGTCAGGCGTGTATCTATTCAAAGCGCGCATTGCCGCCTCTTTCGTAACAGAGAGAAGATCGGCTCCGACGAAGCCGTGAGTGATGCTGGCCAGCTCTTCAAGGTTAACGTCGTTGGCGAGCGGCATATCGCGTGTATGAATTTGGAGGATCTCCTTTCTACCATTGTAGTCTGGTACAGATATCTCAATCTCTCTGTCAAACCTTCCTGGACGTCTCAAAGCAGGGTCGATTGCTTCTACCCTGTTTGTAGCGCCTACGATTATTACCTCACCCCTTTCCTCAAGCCCATCCATGATGGTAAGCAATTGGGCAACAACGCGTCGCTCGACTTCTCCGGTTACGTCGCCCCGTCGTGGCGCGATTGAGTCGAGCTCATCGATAAATACGATCGAGGGAGTTTTATCGCGTGCTTCTTCGAAGATTTCACGCAGTCGCTGCTCGCTTTCACCGTAATACTTGCTCATAATCTCGGGCCCCGCTATAGAATAGAACGATGCGCCCGACTCATTTGCCACTGCTTTTGCTATGAGCGTCTTTCCGGTACCAGGAGGGCCGTGAAGCAAAATACCACTCGGCGGCGTGATGCCAAGCGTTTGAAAAACCTCTGGATGCTTCATCGGGAGCTCAATCATCTCCCTTATGCGTTGTATCTCATCTCTCAAACCACCGATGTCCTCATATGAGATGCCTGTGGCGCGCACTGATTCAAACCCTTTGACGGGCTTATCTCTTAGGTCAAGCTGCGTTCGCTCAGTAATGAATACTACGCCAAGTGGACTCGTGCTTACCACGATGAGTGGTACTGCTTGGCCCGGCACTCGCAGAAGCGGGTGCGACGCAACGCTCAAAACGGGTACGACGTCTCCTTGAACCATAGGACGCTTGAGCAGCTGACGGTGTACGCTGTCCGTCATCTCTGCGAGTGGCTGTGTGACCGCCCCCTCAGGAGGGGCTAGCATAACCTTTTGCGCCTCGTTCACCTTCGGTTTGCGTACAAGCACGCGCTCACCCATGCCGACACCGGCGTTTTGGCGAATGAATCCATCGATCCGAATAATGCCTTCGTGCCAGTCTTGGCGATCCGCACGCCAGACTTTGGCAGCCGTACTGGTCTTGCCCACGATTTCTATGATTTCTCCGGGAGAGAGCTGAAGCTTAAGCAGTGTATCTGGGTCGAGCCGTGCAATACCCCTTCCTGAATCATTCGGGTATGCTTTGGCAACTTTTAACTGAATCTCAAGAGGCATACGATCAAAACCTAAGCTTATATGATACCCATGGTGATATATAAGGGTGGCTAAAAGAGCCCCATTTGATATATTATGACAATACTTGCATTTCAGCCTTTTTCTGGCGCTTCAGGGGATATGCTCGTCGGAAGTCTCATCGATCTGGGCGCCGACGCATCCGCCGTTCGAGAGAGCATGGAAGCTGCTGCCAACGTCGAAGTTGAGATCTACGAGGTGAGCAAATCGGGCATACGCGCAACGCAAGTAAATGTCGTCGCCGAAGAGACGCCGCTTGCTTATCGAGAGCTTATGAACGTGCTTAAATCTTGCGAGCTCAGTCCACCGATAGTCGCTGACGCGAGTGCGATATTTGAGATAATTGCAGAAGCAGAAGCAGCCGCGCATGGTGTTCAAAAAGAGGAGCTCGAGTTCCACAAAATAGGTGCTCGGGATGCCATTGCAGACGTAGTCGGTGCTTGCACGGCCATATCACTTCTCAAGGTTGACGCAACATTCACGACCCCAATATTCGTTGGCGGAGGATCGTTAGAGACCGATCATGGGCTTCTCCCTGTCCCCGCTCCTGCAACTGCCGCAATACTTGCCAAATACGACTTGATAACTCGTGGAGGGCCCGTGGAAGGGGAGCTGCTGACCCCAACGGGTGCGGCTATTCTCGCCTTTTTTACGGGAGTTTCAGACGTTTTTTTGCCCCAGATGACCATTGAACGCGTGGGTTATGGCGCAGGATTTCAAGACTTTTCTCACCCAAACGTTCTGCGTGCTACGCTTGGTCAGAGCGATGAGGGTCTGCTTCGAGATGATGTCCACGTGCTTGAAACTAACGTGGACGATGTGACAGGAGAGGTGCTTGGAAATCTGGTCGATGGGCTCCTCGAAATGGGCGCTCTGGACGTCGCAATAATACCCACGACCGGGAAAAAAAGCAGAACCGGGCACCTTATTCAGGTGATAGCGCGCCCCGCCGACTCCAATAGACTGATAAGAAAGATAATCGAAGAAACGGGCAGTTTGGGCGTGCGGATTATGCCAACACGTCACAGACTCATTGCTTTACGGCGCAGTGAAGCCGTAACGGTTCGTATCGGCAGCGAAGCCCACACGATTAGCGTAAAAATTGCCACAGACCAACACGGCACCGTGTTGAACGTCGCTGCAGAGTTTGGCGACGCCGCAAAACTTGCCAAAAGACTCGGCATCCCGGTCAAACACGTTATCAGAGTAGCTGAACAAGAGGCTTGGGCTCGATTAAACAGCAGTTAGCACGTTTGGTTCTGTTTTGGGTGTTTATACTCAGTTAGCGCCTCTTTAATCGTTATTTCACCTAGAGCAACTCTTTTCGCAAGCTGTCTCGAGATCGTTGTTTGTCCTTCTGAGAGTGCCCTACTCCTCTCTTGAATCCACCTGATCTCGCCCTTCGAAGGCAGGATCTCTTGGTGTCCCACGCGTACGCCTTGTTTGTACGCGATATTGATGGCGGCGACTATATCGGAGATCGCGGTCCCACCCGTGCCTTTTCCGAGGTACGGAGAGGTCCCGGTTTCATCGACGAGTTCGACTGGTATCCCCTGGGCTACTAACGAGTTTGCTAAATGCATGCTCGCCAGGCGAGCCCCATGTCCAATTCGTACAAGTATGTCAGAATATGTCTGTTTAATTCTCTCGATTACGCCAACGGCCTGCCCCAAGGGAACCCGATAAACCGCTTCGACGATGCCATTAGAGACGACGGCTATCCCTGGCTCTTCTCCCGGATCGATGCCGATAACGGCGCACCCAAGCAAGGCGCCATTCCTGAGAAGTCTGATCGCTTCATTCACCGTCATCTCAGGATCAGACGCCACTACAACGTTGGGAAAAGCGATCTCGCTCGCCTCCTCCTTAGAGGTTATCACGACGCCGATTTCGCGTCCTATCGCGTCGCTTGGCGCAATAGTCACAAATTTAAGCCCCTTTTCGCGAAGCGTTTTGGTGATATCCTGGAAAAGCGCGAAGTCCGTAGTTGCTAGGGCGATGTGAATTCTTGCCCCTCCACTCTATAGTTGAGGGACGAACCTTTATAACCCTAACTCCCCATTAGGCTGTAGTTAACAGCAATCGCGTCGTTTCTCTCGATCGGATTTGCTTTGAGGTTCTAAACACTGATGATTTATCCTAGCGACTGCCACAGTCTAGATACCCTGATTGGCGGCGGATTTCCTACTAAGGCTATTTCACACATTTTCGGAGAGCCGGGAAGCGGAAAAACTACTTTAGTTATACAACTTGCCGTAAACGTCATTAGACGCGAAAAGCGCGTCATTTTTGTTGCTGCCGACCAGTTTCCAGGAGAACGATTCGCCCAAATCGCCGGATCAGACGTGGGATCCATCGGTCAGAGACTGCTCGTCTTCGAGGTTAAAAGCTTCGATCAGCAGCGTGCCACGCTCCGCAACATTAAGAGAATAGCAAAGGAGAATGTGGGGCTTGTCGTCCTCGATGCAGCCACGACGCATTATCGACTTGAGCAGTCAAAGAACACTGAAAGTGCATTGCAGCACGCTCTCGTTAATCAACTNCTTTTGCTACTCGGATTAGCGAAGAAATTCGATCTGAGCGTGGTTGTAACCAACCAAGTCTACGCCGACATCGATACCGGGGAAGCGTTGCCCGTTGCAGGGTATCTAATCGACAACCTGTCGAAAGTCGTCGTGCAATTTACAAAGACCGATGGCGGGCGGAGGTGTGCGATAATAAAAAAACATCCGACTCAGCTGCGCGATGCACACACGTGTTTCAAAATTACTGGCGATGGGCTCGTAGATGCCTAGCCCCTCTTAAGGAGATAAGTACCTTCCTAGCCCCTCTTAAGGAGATAAGTACCTTTATAGACCAGTTCTGCAGGCCCCTCCATAAACGCACCATCTTTTTTTAACGAAATTTTTAAAGAGCCGCCTAACGTGTTGACAGTCACCCTCGCGCCGATCAGGCCCATCTGGTTCGCAACAGCAGCAGCGGCGACGGCACCCGTTCCGCAGCTGAGCGTCTCGTGTTCGACACCGCGCTCGTATGTGCGAACAAAGAGTGTGTTGCCGTCTATCTTAACAAAATCGACGTTAGCACCATGCGGAAATATGGGATCAAAGCGAATCTTTGCTGCCAAATCGGCAATATCGTCGTCAGCTACGTCGTCAAAGACTACCGCATGAGGAACCCCGGTGTTGACGGCAGAGACTACAACGCCGTGCATATTTTCGACAAACACATCGCCAGTTCCCCGCGCCGGTATCGCTGAGCGAGCAAACTGAGGCGTGCCCATGTCGACGATCACCGAGGTTTTCTTAGCCGTGACTTTCCGAACTCCTGCTTTAGTCTTCACTGTAACAGTGCCACGCCTGACGTAACCAGCGTCAACTGCGTACAATGCCAGGCACCTTATTCCGTTGCCGCACATCTCCGCTTCGGAGCCGTCAGGTTGAAACAACCGCATGCCGAGATCGGTAGCGCTTGGTCGTGATAAGAAAAGAACCCCGTCGGCACCTATGCCAAATCTACGATCGCACGCCTTCGCTGCAAAGCTTGACTTGCTTTTGACTAAGCCATCCTTGCTTTCGTCAACGATGACGAAGTCGTTGCCGTTGCCGTGCATCTTGACAAATGGTATCGTTTTCATATTAGATCCCTAGAGCAAGCGCGGAGGGATGTTTTGCCCTATCAGAAGACCCCCATAAGACTCTCGCGTCCGAATGATCTCCGCCTCGCCCTCGTTAACAAGAACTTCGCTTGCACGTGTCCTGCCATTGTACTGAGAGCTCATGGCAAACCCGTAAGCCCCTGTATCGAGGATCGCGATGAGGTCACCCTTTTCAACGCGAGGAAGGCGCCGATCTCTCGCTAAGATGTCCCCACTCTCGCAGATCGGACCAGCGATTGTGTACGTGTGATCGGACGTTTTTTCAAGCTTGTTTGCTACGATCACCTCGTGGTACGAGTCATATAAAGTCGGGCGGAGAAGCAAGTTGAATCCTGCGTCAACACCCACAAAAGTACTATAAGCCTCTTTGACGGTGTTTACCGTGCAGAGCAGAAGTGAGGCGTCTCCAACGACGTATCTTCCCGGTTCAAGCACAAGCTTAGGCCGGATCCAAGGGCGCTAGAGCGCTTGAGGAAGATCGGGAGCACCGTGTTAGCGAGATCGACCGGGGTCGGAGCCGTGCCCGTATATGGTATGCCCAGCCCACTGCCAATATCGACAAAATCAAGTTCAAGCTGAAGCTCGTTTTTAAGCCCCTCAACGAGATCCATCATCCGCATCATCATTTCTGCGAATGGACTAAGCTCTAGTATCTGTGAACCGATGTGGCAATGGATGCCTACAGGTCGGACGCCCTCAAGCGAAAGCGCTTCGACATAGCAAGCGAGTACCTTTTCGTGCGGGATTCCAAACTTCGATTGTGCCAAACCCGTGGCAATTTTGGGGTGAGTCGCCGGTGATACATCAGGGTTGACCCTAAAGGCAATTTCGACCTCTTTGTTAGATTGTGAGGCGATTCGGGCGAGAGTTTTCAATTCATCAAGTGAATCGACAGAGACTCGAACGCCTGTTTCGCACGCCATGCGAAGTTCAGCATCGGTTTTTGAGTTCCCATTAAAGAGAATACGTTCAGGGGGGATCCCTGCAACAAGGGCGGCGTAAAGCTCACCGTCGGAGAAGACGTCGGCGCCTGCACCCTCTTGTGCGAGTACACGCAGCACNGCAAGGTTGCCGTTTGCCTTTGCGGCATAGTAGACGTCCGCGTCAGGGAACGCTGCTGCAAAGCGTCTGTAGTTACTTCGAATGCGCCGTTCATCGATGATGTACAATGGCGTCCCGTGCTCTCGCGCGAGATCGACAACGTCGACGCCACCAATCGTAAGGTGCCCAGCCTTCTCGCCAAGGTGTTCGCGCGTACCGAAATTCATCTCAGACAACCTCCTCAAGCCGCCTTACTGCTTCTTTAATTGTGCTGACAGGCACTGTTAATGCAAATCTGATGTAGCCCTCTCCATATTCTCCAAAGCCAATGCCCGGTGTAGCAACAATTCCTGCGTCTAGTAGCTTCAGAGAGAACTCCAGTGAGGGACTTCCATCGGGGACAGGAGCCCAGACATAAAACGTCGCCTTTGGCTTCTCGACGGACCAGCCGATGTTCCTCAGACCGTCAACTAGCGCATCCCTTCGTTCAACGTAGAGTTTTCTAAGGGCGTTGACCGTGTCCTGCGGTCCCGTCATGGCCATGATCCCGGCCTCCTGCACCGCTTGGAACGCGCCTGAGTCGAGGTTCGACTTGACCTTTTTGAGGCCCGCGATGACATCAGCGTTTCCGACTGCAAAGCCCATTCGCCAGCCCGTCATATTATACGCTTTAGAAAGGCTGTTGATTTCAATTCCTACTTCCATAGCGCCGGGGACGGAAAGAAACGACGGCGCTACGTAACCATCAAACGTCAGCTCTATATAGGCGGCATCGTGGCACACGATAACGTCGTTGTCTTGAGCATAGTCGACGACCGTTCTGAAAAAGGCTTCGTCAGCGACAGATGCGGTGGGGTTATTCGGATAATTTATAAAGAGCAACTTAGCATCGGGTGCAGCATTTTCTATGTTAGGCAAGAAACCATTGTCGACAGTTAGCGGCATAGCTACTGGCTTACCGTCAGCAAGGATAGTAGCGATCTTATAAACAGGATATGCAGGATCTGGAACGAGCACTTTGTCCCCTTGATTGACAAAAGCTAAAGGCAGATGCGCGAGGCCTTCCTTCGACCCAATCAGCGCCAATACCTCGCTTGCCGGATCGAGGTCGATGTGTTTCTTCGCATACCACTCGCTCACCGCTTCTCGATATGACAGCATACCCTCCGAGGAGGGGTACCGATGATTCACACCTTTGTGCGCGGCGTGCACAAGTGAATCGACGATATGAGCGGGCGTCGGCTGATCTGGATCACCCACGCCTAGATCAATGATGTCAATTCCCTGTGCCTCTTTTTCTGCCTTTAGCGCATCGATTTGTGCGAAAAGGTACGGAGGCAGCACGTCGAGTCTCGTTGAATATTTACCGATAGAGTTCGCCATGTGTCTACCTTGTTGACAGTTACAAGCCTATTGCGCTCAAGCGCAGCTTCTTAAAACATGAACTTTTAGACAAACGCGAAAATTTACAATTCGCTCATCTTTATTGAAGTTACTTTTCGAATAAAGACTTATTGGGGCCACAAAAAAGCCAACCGAGATGTGCTCAGCTTCAATGTGAGCCGCACGCGAGGATGCAAACCTTTATTTTCTAGAAGATTTCCATATAGGCGAGAGCTGATATAATGAATAATCGTAATCTAATTGTCGCACTAGCGGTTGTAGCGCTGTTAGCAGTAGCAGCCACGACAGCGGGCTGCGCGACTAATACCACTCCTTCACCAACTCCGATCCCTGCCACGACAACGAGCACTGGGAACAACACGACGTATTCGAGCGCTGCGGGTTTCAACATCACATATCTAAAAAATCTGAAGACAGACTCGAGTACAAACGCATCAACTCCAGTTAGATTGTACGTCTATCTGACCCCAAATGAAACAGCTGATGGCGTTCTAGTTGCCACAAAAGGCCTTAGCTCCGGCCAAACGCTTAGCGACTTCTCAAATAACGACATGAAGGAGCTTCAGAACTACAGCAGCACCGGGTTTTACAAGAGCTTTACGATTCTCAACGAGACCAATTCCACACTTAGTGGAAAACCTGCACACACTATCGTTTGGTCTGGAATTATCCCCGTACAGTATAACAAGACAACGCCGACTAATACATCGGTTAAAGAGATGCAAACTTACGTTGTCAACAATAACATGGGGTATGTAGTAACCTACAAAGCTGTTGCCAGCGACTACGACACGTATCTAGCGCAAGCACAGCGAATAATGAACTCGTTTGTGCTGACGTAAGGATCCAATATTTGACGGGAGGTGAGAAGCGTGCTCGCCTACCCCTACTTTTTTCTTTGCAGGAATGCCTTCTTCGTGCCGCTTGCCGCGAGTGTATTAAATGAATTAATATGTCACAAAAACTCGCGGAATAAAAATTAATTTTGGTTTTCAAAAAAAGCAATTGTAAGAAACGCTGGCCGTCGAAAACCGAACAGCCAGCTGACTTACTTGGTCGAATCGACCAACTACGTTAAAAAACAGTTCCGATGTTACGCTGTGCTGTTTGATTTAGCCGTTCACCTCACACAATTTAGTAAACGGTACCTATATTTTACTCCTATTTGTATTTTTTCATTATTAAACGTGAATAATAGTAAAATTGGCAACTCCTGAGCAGCTTAACTCAGGTGACGGTCTTAACATTCTCGAACTGCTTACTAGCACGGCCTTCGCCAAACGTCATCCCGCCTCACAATAAGTCACTTCGAGCTATAATATCAAACGACAGTCTTAGTCACAGCATATCATCAAGATAATCGTAGGATAAGCAAGAATCCACTATCTGGGTCTTGCCACTAGCAAGAGCTTCCTTGATTTTGTCAAAACCAGCGTCATTTATAAGCGTCTTACCATTTCCAATTTCAAAGGCTTGGTGTGCGTCACTTGCCCCTATAATGGGCTTACTGTATTCACGAGCGAGTTGTTGCGCGAGCGCATTCCGCGAGGCGCTCGTTTTTGAATTGAACCCTTCAATGAGATTAAGTTGTTGAATCACGTCGCTGTGTAACAAGTTTTTGCCGAATCGGAACGGATGCGCCCAAAAAACTAAGCCCCCCTGCGCTTTAATCTCTGCGATTACGTCTTCAGTGTTTCTCGACTTAATTTCTTCCGTTAAAAACAGTCCTATAAGATCCGCCTTATCATCTGTTTCAACCTCGGCGCCGACTATTACATGAAAGTCAGGATCGGTATTCATCTCGCGCGTTTCAATTCCGCCCTTTATTGTCAAATGATCGGTCACAGCGATCCCGTCCAATCCCCTCTTTTTCGCGACTTTGAGGATAATTGCCGGTTCAATAGCGCTGTCCCCAGAAAATTTTGAGTGAATATGGGGGTCAAAAATCAATTTTTCAATCTCCCTTAATGGATTCTCTTGCACATTTTAGTAAAAGGAATAATGCAACTAAACATCCAAGCTAAACAAAGGCGTTCGATGTGGAATTTGTAACTTTCGCCACCTTTGATTACTACAACGGAGGGCCCATTTCTTGGAAAGGTAGTTAAGACGAGGCCTCTTATATTGCAAAACGAAAATATAAATCGCATTGTGCGATCTCCCGATCAGCGCCGACTTCACCTAGTCTTTACAAGTCATCTCCAGATTTCAGAAGGAAACATGCGAAAGTTGTTATAAATATCAAAAACAGGTTTTAACAATACTCTATTTCGGCTCGGTCGTACTTGCTAAGGCTGTTGACCGCGCCTCAGTTGGTTCCACAGAAAGGGTCGATGCATGGGTTCTCACTCATTCGTGGTATTGTCGGTTTCTATGAACAGAGGAGTAAGTCAACGGCCTTAGTTTTCTCTTTTTATCGAAGCCCTTTTAGCGCTGGGGTGGCCTGATTCCCACAACACATAAAAACAGCATATGTGAAAGGTCTTAACTATCACGTCAAGATTGAAGCCCTCGATCAGTAATGACTTGCGGGTACGATTAATATCAGACTACGTTCATTAGTGTGTAGAACATGGATTTGAAGGACTTGCCCGAGACGATTACCCGTTTTTATCCCAATTCCGGCTTCACGGAACTCTATCCACCCCAAGCTGAAGCAATAGCCTGTGGACTGCTCGACGGTGCAAGCTTAGTTGTCGCTACACCGACCGCCTCTGGAAAGACCCTGCTGGCAGAGTTTGCTATGCTCAATTCGATTTATCAAGGCGGCAAGTGCCTCTACATCGTGCCACTAAAGGCGCTAGCTTCGGAAAAGTTCGACAGGTTTTCGCTGTTTGCCGCGTTTGGCGTCAGCATAGGTATCTCAACCGGGGACTATGACGTTCGTGACGACAGGCTTGGACATAATGATATTATCGTGACGACTTCAGAAAAGGCGGATTCGCTGCTACGAAATGGCGTTGAGTGGATGCGCACGTTGAGCGTTATCGTGGCTGACGAAATCCATCTGCTGGACTCTATGGGTCGGGGTCCAACTCTTGAAGTAACGCTCACTAAACTCAAAAAACTGAATCCCCTTGCGCAGATACTCGCCCTCAGCGCTACCGTTTCTAACGCAGATGAAATCGCGCAATGGCTTAGCGCGCAACTCGTCCGAAGCGATTGGCGACCTGTGGCGCTGCACGAAGGCCTCTACCTTCAAGAAAGTGCCACCATCACGTTTGTGCAGGATACGCCTCAAAGAAGTACCTCGAAAAAAGCCATTTCCAATGGTACGATCGACGCGCCTATTGCACTGGCGATCGACACCATCAGTGAAGGTGGGCAATGTCTAGTCTTCGTGAACACGCGGAGGAATGCTGAAAGCCTTGCAAAGAAGATGGCGACCGCGATAAAATCGCTACGGCATGATTGCACAGAGTTGGCAGCAAAGATCCACGGGGATACAGCAATGGAAGAGAAGCTCAAGTATTGCGTACAAAACGCGGTCGCATTCCATCACGCTGGGCTTTCAAGCGACGATCGTAAACTCGTCGAGGCGGGGTTTCGAGAGAACTGCATAAAGGTCATTGTCGCCACCCCCACGCTGGCATCAGGATTAAACCTCCCCGCCCGAAGAGTGATTATTAGAGACTACAAACGTTATGACGCAAACTATGGCATGACGGATATCCCTGTGCTTGAATATAAGCAGATGGCGGGGCGCGCAGGAAGGCCCGGATTCGATTCTTACGGAGAAGCAATACTAATAGCAAAATCACCAAATGAGTGTGAGGCGCTTGCAGAGCATTATATTCTGAACGAGGCAGAAGACGTCATATCTAAGCTCGGAACAGAAACCGCCTTACGCGTGCACGTGCTCTCGACCATCGCCAATGGTTTCGCACGCACGAGAGATGAGCTCGAACGATTCTTTGGTACAACGTTCTTCGGATTTCAGCAGCGGAGTTCACTGAACCTCACTTCATACGTTATCGACAACGTATTAGCGTTTTTAGCGCAGGAGGAGATGATAGTCGACTTAGGAGGACAGGTAAAAGCCACCTCATTTGGACACCTCGTATCCAAGCTGTATATTGACCCGCTGTCCGCCGTGAAGATCAGACAAGGACTTAAAAATGCTGAGAGCGCCTCTGACGTTGCGCTTCTTCAGCTCACTTGTTCAACCCCGGACGTTAAGCGTCTTTATATGCGTAATAAAGACTATCACGCGGTAACTGAATTTGTCAATAAGCACATTAGCGAGTTCTTGGTCGAGATTCCTGATCAGTTTAGAGACGTTGATTATGAGTGGTTCCTTTCTGAAGTTAAAACAGCTATGCTCGTTCACGATTGGATCAATGAGGTAAGTGAAANGGAGATTACTGAGAACTACAACGTCGGGCCGGGAGACATCAGAAATCTCGTAGACACCGTGCAGTGGATGAGTCATGCGCTCGCGGAACTCGCAGCCTATCTAAAAGTGCCTTCAAAGAGGCAGGCACGGGAGCTTACCGAACGCGTCCAGTTTGGCATAAATCGCGAGCTCCTCGATCTCGTACAGTTGAAAAACATCGGCCGCGTGCGAGGCCGAAAGCTCTTCGATGCGGGTTTTTCAAGCCGCAAAGATGTCAAAAATGCTCCTTTTGGGACGATCGCAACACTTCTTGGTCCAGCGATAGCCGCAGATGTCTTTGAACAACTGGGCTCCACCGAAAGAGTGGTCCACGGAAAAGATCAACCCGTAGAACAACGGTTTCTCAAGAGTGACTGAAGCACACCATGCGTTATGAAATTCTTGCTGGAAAAGCAACAATTGAAAGCGTTGAGGCGTTTTTACACGATATTGATGCAATTGCACGGTCAAACAACGCGACGATTCAAGCTGTTGACGCCTCAAAAGTTGCAGATATGCAGCATGTTGAAGATGCTGTGCGTCAGGCACTCAGGTCTTTTGCAGATGGGCGCAACATCGCTACGAACCCCGGCGTTGAGATTCTCCTTCACCTGAGTGCTTGCCGACAAATTCAAAAAGCGCTCAATTTGGGCCTTCAAAAAGGAGAGATGGACGTTTTATTCGTTATCGTAGGCACTAGGAAGGCAATTGAAATGAGTGCTCAGCAGCTTAACCAATTGATGGTCGTCGATCCCCGCGTGATCGATTACCGTGAAGCAAAACGCGAGACGTTGATGCAGACGTTCAACATCACTGAAGAAGAAGTCAGAGCCGTTGGAGGGTCTCACAGAATTCCGGAATTGGTGCGTGAGCGACTTACGCTGTTTAACGCGTATAAATAACAAAAACCTTGTCGACAAAGTCACAGTTCCTTCCGACTATGTCAGGCGAGGCACATAATTCGCCTTTGATGAGAAAAAGCGACGCGCTATAGAGCCACGATGTTTGACGCGAGCGATCATAACACAAAACTTAAGATTGAAAAGCAAAGCTTCATTCGTATGCGGCCTTGCTCNGCAAACGAGATTCGTGGATTCTGATGAAAGCTGTAGTTGCTGTGCTCATTCCGACGCTCAATGAAGAGATCGCCATCAGCCGTGTAATTGAAAGAGTCCCTGTTCATGCGCTCTCGAACGACGGATACGACACTGCCATCTACGTTATCGATGGAGGCTCAGAAGATAGGACCCAACAGAGGGCACTCGAAAAAGGCGCAGAGGTTTTGCTCGTCACGCAACCAGGAAAAGGTGCGGCGATGCAACACGCATTTTCATCGATCCGCGCAGATTTCTTCATTATGATCGACGGAGATGGCACCTACCCCCCAGAGCAAATTACAGATTTTATGCGCCTTCTTGGTACAGACGACGTCGTGATCGGCTCACGTTTAACAGGCCGTATCGAAGACGGAGCTATGACGCGAACAAACCTGCTTGGTAATCGTATACTCACTGTCTTAGCACGCGTGCTTTTCAAAGAACAGATAACTGACGTGTGTTCCGGATTCTGGGGCTTTCGCAAAAACGTCATTGATCGCATGAACCTTGTTGCACGAGGGTTTGAGATCGAAGCAGATATGTTTGTCGAATGCGTCCGTCTTCGCTTTAGCATAGGAGAGATCGCGATTGATTATAAAAAACGGGTCGATCGGCCAAAGTTGAGTTCGATCAGCGATGGACTTAAAATAGGGTTTTTTTTGATAAAGCGATGGATGAAACTTGATCGGGGGGGAGGGCCGTAAGAATCGCTTACGTGATGGATGCAATTTATCCATACAACGTGGGAGGAGCGGACAAACGTCTGTGGGAACTAGCACGAAAGCTTGCTGAAAACAGTAAGCACGAAGTGCATATTTATGGTATGAAATGGTGGCAAGGGCCTGATACGATCGTGACCAACAACGTGCACCTGCATGGCGTTTGCAAGGTTCGTGAACTGTACAACGAAGACGGCGTTCGCTCGATAAAGGAGGCGTTGGTATTCTCGTTGAAAGTCTTGCTGCCCCTACTAAAGGCCGATTATGACGTGATCGACTGCAACCAATTCCCCTATCTTCCGTGTTTCTCTGGCAAAATCGCCTCTATAATCAAAAGAAAACCGCTAGTGATCACGTGGTTAGAAGTGTGGGACGTCTATTGGCGCTCATACCTCGGTACTATCGGTGGCAGCGTTGGTAGAATAATAGAACGACTGACGATGCGTCTTCCTGACGGCATTGTGGCGATATCCCAAAAGACGAGAATTGACCTCATAAAACGCGGCAAAGTCAGACCAGAGCGTATTGATGTCATACCGGTCGGAATTGATCTCGAGCGTATCGCCAAGATCGCGCCCGCCCGAGAAAGTACTGACGTGTTGTTTGCCGGGCGTCTTATTCACGAGAAGCGTGTTGATTTGTTGTTAAATGCGATAGCTGTAGCAAAAAAGGAGATTCCGACGATTACGTGCGCGATTATTGGGGATGGTCCGGAACGAGGCCTGCTCGAAGACCTTGCTGTTAAGCTCGGAGTCGAAGAGAATGTTAGCTTTACCGGCTTCGTCGATCAAGACGGGCTTACTGCGTACATGAAGGCGTCAAAGGTATTCGTCCTTCCATCGATTCGTGAGGGGTTCGGACTTGTTATTGTCGAAGCCAACGCTTGCGGGTTGCCTGTGATCAGTATACGTCACGATATGAGTGCTGTTCGAGAACTCGTTGAAGATGGCGTCAATGGTTTCCTCGTCAACGACATCTCGTCTCGTGAAATCGCAGAGGCTATTACAAAACTCGTCACGGACGAAGCGCTGCGAGAGCGACTTGCCGAAAATGGGTTTGCTATGGCGAAGAAATATGGGTGGTCTGACATCTCAACGAAGATTATAGATACCTATAAAAAATTAAGCAGCTGACAGCGTGTTTCACAAAAACTGATCGAGCATGCTAGTTCACACTCTTCTGACACTAGCTTGTAAAGTGTGTAAGTAAACCCTTCATGAAAGTCCTGATCGTTTCACCGTATTATTCTGGCGTTGGTGGATTACAGCAGTACTCGTACAGAATTGCGGTTGGATTGCACGATGCGGGAGTTGACACGACCGTGGTTACTAGTTCTCGCGTTCCACAGAGGCGGGGCCCCTCAGTCATCACA
>JGI20197J15001_1000023_pt1 | contig 21631 bp, 29 predicted proteins | sample NGESurdeep092012_2_FD_15001 | JGI IMG/M metagenome (IMG submission 15001)
CAAGATAAACGATGCTATAGTAAAAGATGCCGACATTGAGTGCACTAACGGTGTCATTCACATCATTGACGCCGTGTTAATGCCGAAGTAGCCCTCGACGTGCGAATGGTGGTAAGCTGGATATAAACGATCTCATCGTAAACCGCCCCACACAGGCGACGGTCTATTCGGAAGTGAACGACATTATTCAAGAGCTACGGGCGTTGTAGGCCTCGTGAAGGGCGTTACAAAAATTAAAAACCAGGAAGCACTATTTTTGCCTTGCGAGGCATTTTTTGCCAACTCATCGGTAGGATTGCGCTTGATTCTTATGAAAGGTATAAATCGAAGCGGCGTGTATAATTGACGTACGCTCTATAGGATGTGTGGTGGAAAAGGTAGCTGCCAATGGCTTTTGGAGTAGGGCTTTCGGAGTAGTGACAAACCTCTGCTCTGAAGTATCGGGCGAATTCGCCTTGGCTCTCAAACAAACCATTGGCGGGGATCACTTTCAGGATCTACATATCCTATAGAGTTTAAACTCACTTTTTGTTATGATTCGTTTAATTGTGCTTTTTGTCTCGTTTTGAGCCTCACGCTCATAGCTCAGCTCATCATATGTTCGATTCGCTCTTTTTAGGTGAAACAAATGTGCGATTCATAACACGGTGATAAAAGAAGCGCCTTTTTGCTAACTCCACATTCGTACCAAGCTCCGAAACTACACGCTAAGAAACAAGTGGAAATGCGTATAAATCATTTACAGTCNTGGTGAAAAACAGGGACAGCACGACGAATTACTATTTTGGCAATTATGTTTGCTGCGTCGGCGGTACTTNTCGTCGTGGGTGTGGTATTCGTTATTAGAAGGCCGAAACCAAAAGGGAAAAACCGCTACACTATTTTAGGCTTTTTACTTGTTCTTATGTGGGGCCTTTTCTCCTTTCACTTTTTGGTAAGTTTTTTGCATTTCGGGTGATTTGGTTGTTACTAATGGTTGGCAATTGGCAGAATTATCGGCATACTCGCAGAGAAGGTCTAATTACCAACTTTTGCCAAATTTATCAAATAGTTGCCACTTCTTAAATGCAAGGATATGCTGTCAAAATTATCGTAAACCAGCGCTGTCCCGTTCCATTTGGTTAAAAAGAGTTTTTACCTCGGCTTTAATACCTTCGAGACGCTGCTCTAGCTTTGCTAAACGGTCCTTTAAGTCATCTATTTCGCTTTCGTAGTCCATTTTTCTCCCTCGATTCTCAGCTTTCGTTTTGCATATACGCAGTCACGAGCTGTATTTACGAACGTTCATACGCCCGTCATATTGGCGGCACTGAGCAAAACGCCAGCACCTGACAATACTCACCGTTGTCGCCGGCGCTGTCTTGAATCCACACACCGCCCTCTTAATGCCCTCAGCGCGCCAGCCTACCCGGCCTAACACAGGGACGCTGATGTCGGGTAACAACAGCGCTGTAACGAACAGGCTGGTCTATTTTATCGGTACCTTAACGCCTTCAACTCGCTCAGCTAACGGTATGACCGCCTTAAAAAGTCCATTCGAGAACGTCGCCTTTGCTTTTTTCGGATCGGTCTTGATCATGAGTACCCAGCAGCCCCTATACGTTATATCGTCTCGGGGTGCCGTCAGACAAAACCCATTTTCCATCGCTTCAAATTCGATATCCTTCTTATGTACGCCAGGGAGCTCCACTACTATGGTGTAGGTTTCCCCATCGTGATAGACTACTGCATCTGGTGCGACCGGGATTCGTTCTTTTTCAGCCACTGATGATCACCATCGGAAGTTACATTTCAAACGCTTAAATAGCTTAGCCGCGTTAAAGCCGCAAAACCAGCTTCTTTTAACGTACGGTGACTTCATCAAGCAAAGAAGCGCTAAGACACTCATAAGTGACCGTCATATAACTTTAGGCACGCCGTTAGCGCACCTTTTAAACCGTACTAGCAGCGCTTAACGTCATGCGCGCCCGTAAGGTGTTTGGATGCGAGGGCCGAGCCAAATTCGTAGGTAATAACTCTTTCCTGGCCCGAACTTGAAGCGTCTCTTTTTGACAGCTGCACCTCGAGCATCCACGCCACTACCGTGCCAGTGAGCCTGTCCTTGAACTCTCCCTTAAGTGTGAGGCGTTGCTTGGCGACGAAATACTCGTCGACTTTGTGGATTAGCTCCTCGTTTCGTTGACTATCAAGGCTAATTACCCCGTAGGCGTCTTCTAATCCGGAAACCATCGCCCATGGTTCGTCAAAGTTTGACGCCGAGAGCTCATCTTGCGCGACCGTAAAATTGACCGTACCTCGACCGGCGTGAGGCACCTCATTAAGACAAAAGGTTACATCGCCAACGCTCTCAAAAACACGTTCTTGCATCTCAATCACCAGAACAAACTGCGTTGAATTCCTTAAGGCTATCGTAGTCCCATATAAGAACTGGGTTTTTGTAACACGCGATCGGACCATGTAATCGAATATGGTGAAGCTCCGAAACCGAAACGTTATAAGCGCGAGTCACTCCTGCGGTGTGCGTGGAATCAATTCTGCAACTTGGGCCACAAGAAGGAAGGGGCCGCGCCGTTCTGTTCCGCCCTCTCGGGCCCTCAGCCACCCACAGCATGATAAACACGCGCGGTCCTACGAACTAGCTCAACTATTTTATGGGCACCTTGACGCCCTCAAGCCGTTCAGCGAGCGGTATAGTCACTTTAAGAAGGCCATTTGTGAACGTGCCCGTGGCCCCTTCCGGATTGATGGTATGAGAGAGTGCCCAGCAGCCGGCATATTCGATATCGCCTCGAGGTGCCGTTAGACAAAACCCGTTCTCGCCAGCTTCAACTTTGATGTCCTTCTTATCCACGCCTGAAAGTTCCACCATAATGGTGTAGGTTTCTGCATCGTGATAAAAAAATGCATTCGGTGCGACAAAGATGCGTTCTTTTTCGGTCAATAATATCACCGCTTAGCATTCTGTTTGAATGATTAAGTAGCTTTGCCGGGCTTAACTCCATAGCATCTCATAGTGCAGCAGCTGAACTGCATAGGTTGCCTCGGGAGCGGTGACTTCGTGGAAGGGGCGAAATATATATTTGGTTCAAAGCCTTTTCGTTCATAACTGTGAACAAGACCAAAGAACACCATAAGGAGGAGGCACTGACCTTGTCCGTAGAGCACGCAGCACGCCTCATCGGCGTGAGCCGAGCGACCGCTTACCGGATGGTGCGGGACGGCGAACTGCAGGCTCTAAGAGTTGGAAGGCGGGTGCTCGTCCTAAAGAAGCCCTTGATGGAAATGCTCGGGGCTGAAGAGGATACGAGCCGCTTGTAAAAACTAAGTAGCGGGCCACGCGCTGCTAGCTCTCAATTGCCGAATCGCCTGAACGCAAACTCGGCAATCACGACCCCGCCACCACCCACCGCGCCAAGTATCCCAGCCAAACCTTGAGGGCATGAGAGGCGGGATAGTGGGGGCGCCTGCCACCTCTGATCTTGCAATCGCGGTGCTGGTTAACGAAACAGACAGACTTTTCATAACGTCCCGCCTACCCTCCGCTAGGCGAGATCTTACACAAACTGCAGCCCCCACCGACGAGACACAGATTCACTCTTCAAGGGGCGTGACGTAGCAGGATGCCAGCTTGGTGCTAATGAGCTTCTGTTCGTGAAAAAGGCGCGCTGTGAGGTGGTACATACCTTCTTCACTCGCGTAGAGCTCGCTTGCAAATCGTTTCGTGCCGCCTTCTGTGATGAAGTCGATATCGATCACGTCCATGAGCGTATGGGATCTCGACGGGGGAGTTGCGGCGATTTCGAGCCGTAGATTCGGCACGTCGCGGCGGGCGTGCACTACCGTTTCCGTCTCGATTGTTTCTTCATACGCCCAGTAGGGCCGATTAACGAAAAAGGTCCGGATCTCGGCGGGATCTTCGATGAGTTGAATCTCATACAAGGGAGAGTACCAGCTCACATAAGCACCGTCGCGGTATGCCTTGACATGCAGATAGACCCATCCGGTGTGGTTCGCAAAAACGTGAAAGTTGAGCGCTGCCGTGTCTCGAGGGTGCAACTCTTTCACGAAATGAAAAGAGCCGCCTGGCAACATGTCGATATCGTGCGTGTTAAAGGTATACAGCGTCGCGCTTACGTCGACGAGGCGCTCCATTGATAGGTTCCTCAGCNGGACGGTGATCCAGTGGCGCCCCCGTTCAAGCACCTCGGGCGTAACAGTTGCCTCGAAGGAATACTNGCGTCGTTCTTCCATGGCGATTCTCTTCTCTTTTTTCTTTTCGTCGGTCATAGTATCATCAAATTAGGTAGCGCACGGAAGGTAATAAGNTATAGGCAAGGAAAAAACAGATCGCGAAGGAGAAACACGCTGCGCTATCAGAGCTCGGGCCGACCTGTTTACATACGACCAATGCAAGACAGAACGCAAGGACTGCCTCCGCCCATCAAAACGTTGTTTTTTGGCTGGTGTTTCTAAAACAATGGATGCTGTGATAGATCTTACAGACTGCAATACGTTGCTGCCGTTCTAGACGCTGCAGCGCCCTTATCGATTTTTGATAAGTTAGCGTATATTCTTTCAAAAACCGATCGTTTTCAAAGCATTAAAATAGTATCAGCGAAAGAATATGGTGTTTGGTCAAAGCCCCAAGGCAAATCACAGTGCTTTTGTTGATTCAGCCGGTCGCGTCCCGGGTTTATTTCTTTGCGATCCTGTATCAAGTCTTGGGGCATTTGACCGTTAGTAGTCTTTTGCTGCCCACGCGATTGGAAGCATGATAGCGCGCAGTGTTATTGAGTCACTTGTAACGACCCGAAGGACAGATCTATATCTCACAAAGGAGCACTCTCTTGCACAATTGTGCGGAGGCAAGACTTACCATGGCAAATCAATCACACGTCCAAATTCTCGGGCAGGGAGTATCGGTCTGGAATCAATGGAGAGCGGCGCATCCGGAGATACGGCCAGATCTCAGTGGGGCTTACCTTACCGGGGTCGACCTCGCCAAGGTCGATCTTATCAAAGCTAACCTAAGAGGAACTGACCTCACCCAGGCTGGCCTTCACGCTGCTGATCTCACCGAGGCTGACCTCACCGAGGCAAATCTCGAAGAGGCTGACCTTACTCGAGCGACCCTTATCAAGGCGAATCTTACCGAGGCTGAAGTCAACGACGCCGACCTTTCTGGCGCTAACCTCACCAAGGCGAACCTCACCAAAGCTGCGTTGCGGGGCGCCAAACTTGTCAAGGCCGACCTCAGTGAAGCGACGTGTATTGGCGCTGAATTTACCGGGGCCGAAATGGCGGGGGCGGACACGACTGGCGCTATCTTCGAACGTTCTTGATCGGCGAGACGGACCCGGACGAAGCTTTGCGCAAGTCCCTTGAATAAACAATTATCGACATCCGCTGCCTGATCANGTGTATTTCGNGTATATGTAGTACTGGACGGACNCAATGCTTAGATGCCCCGGCTATTGTGGGGAAATCTTTGAAAAAATTAGCCAACCAAAATGTATATTCTCTTCGGGAAGAAGAACGTCATGAAAGGTACTTCGTCAATTAGGTTTGATCGAAAGGAAATTGCTAGCCACAGACCTTCAGAACAGCGACGGAGTATATTTCAGTCATGTAAAAAGTAAAATGGCTAGCGAATGCCTGCCAATAAGTTCCAAAGGTCAAATAATGAGGACGGGAGCAAGATCGAGGGACTATCAGGATTATCATAGGCCACTCGCGACGTACTCAGAAAAAGAACGAAACCAGATTTTAGAAAGCAAAGCACAAAGGAGGGCCCGGGCCCAACTACACAAGAAGCTCAGGGGTGCGGTTCCTGGTGTTTTTAACGTGATGCAAGACACCTCCAATTAAGCTTGCTTGTTTCAGGGTAGATAAAAAAAACACCTCAAGCTTGCGGAATACGCCCTCGACTTTTTTGTATCCTTCTACCGTTGTGAACTACGCTACGCGCCTTTCCTACCTGAACCTAGCTTCGTGAGCCATCTTAATTCGTAGCGGCTTCGCTACTGATCCAGCAAGTGTCACTGAAAAGAGTAGTGTAGGTGTTGACTGACGTAGCTGATGCCAAGTCGAAGGCATCTACTATGTCAAGGCAAAAAGGGAGGGTAAAACCTCTATCGTCTTTGCTCCCTTGAGACCTCACTACCTTCAAAATGCGGGGGATCTACGGGGTGGAAGTACACCTGTGGACGGTCAGACACACGATCTGCTTTCCTCTTATCCAGGTCCTCCATATAGATCTTGAGCTTCTCACAACACATCTCTAACTCTTTTACGCGTCTTTCTAAGGCTGCTATCCGTTCGTCGTTCGTCTCAACACCTCCAGCACAGTGGTAATGCATGTTTATCATATCACGTGCAATCTAACATACTTGACGCTGCCGAATCAGCAAAAGTTCACGAGGCGAGCACACGTTTTTGTATTAACAAGTTGCACCCTGTGTCCGCATGGAACCGCTCATAAAGACGAAACCGCCAGGTCCTAACGCTGTCGCGGTCCTTAAACGGGACGCTGAGGTGATCTCTCAGTCCATGGCGCGGTCTTACCCGCTTGTGCTCGAGCGCGCGCAGGATGTTAATTTGTGGGACGTGGATGGAAACCGGTACCTCGACTTCACGGCCGGTTTTGCTGTGATGAACGTGGGGTGGAACCACCCTGAGGTCGTGCGCGCCATTCAGCAGCAGGCCACGCTGCTCTCTCACGGGGCGTTCTTAGCCTTTTGCTCAGAAACGCCGGTCACGTTTGCTCAACAGCTCACGGGATTCCTCCCCCCCAGCCTTAACCGCGTCTGTCTTGCGAACTCGGGGGCGGAAAGCGTCGAAGCGGCGATGAAGCTCGCACGCTACCATACCGGGCGAAAATACTTTATTGCGTTCTCCAATGGGTTCCACGGACGAACCTACGGGGCGCTCAGCCTCACTTCAACAAAGTCAATCCAGAGGGCAGGGTTCGGACCGTTTTTCTCGGTCCTCCGCGCCCCATTTCCGAACCCATATCGCCCGCGGGGATGCGAATCTACAGATGCGTCGCTCGCTGCACTAGAAGACATCTTTAGAAGGGAAGTGCCTGCAGAAGAGGTTGCAGCCATCTTCGTTGAACCTATTCAAGGGGAGGGCGGTTATATCATCCCGCCTAAGCCCTTTTTGGGGGAGCTCCGGGCGCTCTGTGATGAGCTCGGGATTTTGCTTGTCGTCGACGAAGTGCAGACAGGCTGCTATCGGACGGGCACGTTTCTCGCCTCAGAACAGTTTGGGGTGACGCCAGATATCGTCTGCCTCTCAAAGGCCCTCGGCGGCGGTCTGCCGCTCGGGGCAATGGTCGCCTCTGAAGAGGTCACAACGTGGCTGCCCGGGTCGCACGCTGGCACGTTTGCCGGTAACAACGTCGCGTGTGCAGCGGGGCTGGCCGTGCTCGATATTCTAAGTGGCAAGGGATTTGGCGACNANGTNGTAGATGCGGGACAGCACTTGTTGCGGCGCCTCAATGAGCTGCAAGAGGACTACGACCTTATCGGAGATGTGCGCGGCATGGGCCTTATGGCGGCAATCGAACTCGTCCACAGTAGGGAAACGAAGGAGCCTGCGATAGAAGAACGACGGGTCATCCTCAATGACGCGTTCGAAAACGGCTTGGCCTTGCTGCCAACGGGGGAATCAGCGATTCGATTTTGCCCCCCGTTGACGATAGAAAAAGGCGACATTGATAAAGGGGTTGAGCTCCTTCGCCGCTCGTTTGAGAGGGTGGGTTAGCGCATCGCTGCGGTATTCAGCTATTATGATACGGATCGTTGAATTGTTATCCGTCCACAAATCTGCCATCCTTGAAGTCATCAATGACGCCGCGGGTGTGTATAAAGGTGTNATCCCGGGGGATCGTTGGAAAGAGCCCTATATGTCAGCTAAAGAGTTAGCTGAAGAAGTAGAGACTGGTGTTCGGTTTTATGGATGGATTAAAGAGGGAGCGTTGCTGGGCGTCGCAGGTATTCAGCACTGCGGTGACGTAGATCTGATCCGGCACTGTTACGTATTTACTGACTGCCAGGGACAGGGCATAGGCAGCGCTCTTCTTCGGTATCTCTTGAATCACGCGCGCGCTCCTGAGGTTCTTGTCGGCACATGGGAAGACGCCACGTGGGCCATTCGATTCTATGAGCGACATGGCTTTGAGCCGGTTTCACGTGAAGAAAAGGACAGACTGCTTTATAGATACTGGACAATATCCGAACGGCAGATCGAGACATCGGTCGTACTGAGGCACAAGGGGTCTTAGATTAGCACCGTGCTTAACGATGCGGTCTACAGCTGTTAATCCATCGCTTTAGGGAAAGAACTTGTCAGGGCCAAAAATAAGCCGTTGTCGCGGGAACGCGTTATTTCTCTTTAAATTCCCGTGCACCTCATTTCTTTACCGGTGAGGGAGCTTTACCCGTTTAGCAGGTAGACCGACGCATTCGGGGCAGTGGCGATGCTCACCCACGCAAGGTAAGGCACAAGAAGGTATGAGGCCCACTTGTCCACTTTATAGAACTGGTAGATCGTGACGGCAATCAAAATCCACAGCGGGACAATGGTGAGCACCCCGTTCTGCAATCCAAAAAAGGCGAACGTCCAGATGATGTTGACTGAAAGCTGTGCTGCAAAAAGGGCGATCCATGTATCCCGCGTGCGATTTCGCGGCGACCGCCATATGATGAACAATGCGACGCCCATCAGTATGTATAGGATCGTCCAGACCGGAGCGAATACCACGTTTGGAGGACTGAACCAGGGCTTGTTCAGCGACGCATACCACGTGGGGATTGAGTTGATCGTCCACACCGTAGACCCGAACCCGGCCAACAAAGGCACGGCGATAGATACAACTAGCTTGACGACATCGACGGCTTTCATCTTTGCTCGGTGTAGACGCTTTTTATCTGCAAATGTTGCGTTCTAAGTAAAAGGACTTCGATATAGCCGAGGCGCTTAGAATAACCCTCACGACGAGTCGAGCAACTGCGCCAACTGAACGACGCAACTTTCTTGCGTGACAAACCGCGGCGGTATGCTTCTTTGGATGAATCCGGATATCCCGAGCATCTCCTCCATCTCGGATGACAGCGCATACGTTGGCCGCGCGCTCTTGTCGGGCTTCTTCTGGCTTATCAACAGCGCGCGGTTTAACAGCCTGCTATCTTTACTGCCTACGACGATGACAAGATTCTCGAAGGCGTATCCGCGCTTGACGTGGGCATTGGACGGATAACGCTGACGATACGCAGCCCTTTCAGAGGCTGATAACCAGTTAAAATCGATCACCTGATCGATCGTGAAATAGCCGACGAAGAAAAGCGCTTCGGGATAGTCTGGGTTATCGTGTTTGAACGGCTTTAATCCCGCATAAAAAACGAGCAAGTCCCCTTCGCTCAACTTAAGGAGATAGCGGCGCTTAGCTGAAGGGTCACCGTATGTGTGCGTTTCGAACTCCGGATCATCGTGCATTGGCACGTTCCTGAGCGCCGGGGGCACATAGGTCGACAGCAGTTTTCCCTTCCTGCCGATTCTTTCGCCGTACGTCGTCGCCGTGCACGACCGATACGTCTCCGGAATGGGGACGAATTCGAACGATCCGTCGTCAAAAACGGGACCGTATGTTCCGCCGCTTCCCTTGTCGATGCCGACGCGGAGCAATAACGCTTTCATTGTTCTAGGTCCAACACCTTCGAGCCCGAAGAATTTAACGGCAAGCGGTAAGGTGCTTTGTAAGCACCCCGGCGTTGTTGGTACGCCCTACCGACGCCATCATTTTTCCGCTCTTTTAATCGCTATGCGGTCTATGACGTTTTCGTATGCGTCGCGAAGGCCGCGGAGAGCGTTAAGACTTTCATAACCCTGCGGGTTATCAACGATTGTTGTGTTCTCAAGCGTTTCGATCTCCTTCTTGCAGAAGGCGATAACGTCTCCTAATATCTCTTCGCAATCCATTTATATTCCCGCTCCTGCTCACTTACGGCGCGTAGAAAAAGCATCGCACCGCTAAGCATTCTCTTTGAATGATTAAGAAGCTTTGCAGGGCTTACGTTTTTATAGCACAAACGAGCATCTCGGTGACGGTGATTACCATAGACTTTGAAAAATGCGTTCAGTTTGCACACGACCACCCGACATGTTCTATAGCGACCGTCGACGGCGAACAGCCGCGAGTGAGGACGTTTGGGTTGTGGTTTGCTGACAAAGACGGCTTCTACTTTTCGACGGGCAAGACAAAGAGCATCTATCGACAGGTTGCCGCAAATCCAAAAGTTGAGCTGTGTTTTTATGCGCCACCAGAATGTAGGCCCGAAGAAGGAGGGTCGGTGGACATCGGAACGATGATGCGGGCGTCAGGTAGGGTCAAATTCCTCGACGATGCTGGCTTTAAAAAACGACTCCTTGACGAAAGACCGTTCTTGCGTTCCGATGCAGACAATGTCGCTATGTTCCGCGTTCAAAATGGCGAGGCGTGGTTTTGGACATGGGAGAACAACTTGCGCGAGGCAGAAATTAAGCGAATTCCCTTTTAAAGCGGAAACCAAAGACGATGATAACACCAGCTGCCCCTCTGCCTCTCAGGTCCGCATCTGTTTTTCCAAGTGCGTTCTTCTAAAAGAGGCTTTCCGACCTTCTCCCCAGTCGTCTAGGCTTGATTCGTTCGTGACCGCTTGCTATCGGCTCGCATTCCACACCAACTGCAACAGACGAGTGATGTGAGCCTCGTCAATTTCGCCCACGGTGCGAATCTCGACGTGCTTCATCGTCCCTGAGCCAACAAATTGGCTCACCTCGTCTCCTGAAAGACCGACCATGGAGAAGCCCAGATTTACGTGGTCTTTGAGTGCAACTATATAATAGGCCCCACCGTCGTACGTCGGAACCCCCCATTTCATCTCCTCTCGTACGTGGGGAAGTGCCCGGAGGATAATCTCTCGCAAACGCTCGCAGATCTCTCTTTGCGGCGATGGTTGCTTCTTAATGTAGCTCTCCACGTTCTCGGTCATCTTTCTGCTGCATAGCGTTGTCTGAATTTCCGCAGTTCGCGCAGAAGTTGGCTATGTGGGGATCAATTTCGTGGCACACGGTAAAAAGCTATGCTCAGCGGTCAGGCTGAAGCGTTGGGTTCAACGCTTTTACGACCTACGGTAGCGCGTGGCGATGACACATAAACATAAAAAAACACCAAAACTGCACCAAAACTGCACCAGAACTGCAATAAGCAGCCGATCAAACGCGTTTCGTGGGCGTAGCTATTGTCAATGCGCCTTGTTTTGTCCGTGTGCGAGACAAAAAAATTATATTTATATTTTTATTTTAATTAATTTATTTATAATGGTCAGCGCTCATTGAGCAAAGGGAGAACTGCGACGTATGTGATAGGTCGTGCGTCTCTTTACATCAGGAGTTGTTGCTAGAATGCGTCTACAGCAAAGAAGAAAAGCAGGCCAACAGAAGTTTATCAGGAATTCAACAACATTATGCGGCTTAGGGGGCGTGAACAGGTCTCACATAAGACGCTTTCTGAACTCGTTGGTGAGTTGGAGTTATACGGCTTCGTCGAAGTTGAAAGAAAAGGGCGTGGAAGGGGTCGCGGAGTTGATTTTTACATATCGCCAACGGGATCAGTTGAGCGAAAGGCGTTGTTGAACGCGCTGAAGGTAGTAGTATAATCGGAAGTTCCAAAAACGTAATTTTTTGTATCTTTTAAGCCAATTAAAGCAGCACGCAGACTGTCTGTNGGAGAAAGAGAAAATGAAAAAACACCTCATTTTAGCGCTTATTGTGATAGCATGTGCAACGGTTGTGATTGCGGGATGCGCATCATCTTCAAGCCCAAGCCCCGGTTCAGTTAATAGCACAGTTACTAGCACAGCGAGCCAAAATTCCGTCGCTATCCAGAATTACGCCTTCAGCCCGTCAACGCTCATGATTCAGAAAGGGGCGAATGTCACGTGGAAAAATGATGATTCGGTCCAGCACAGTATTGTTTCAGATTCGTCGGCGTTTTCATCGCCACTCCTCAACAAAGGCGAGACTTATACGTATCAGTTTAACAACTCAGGCTCGTTTTCGTACCACTGTGTCCCTCACACATATATGAAAGGAACAATCGTAGTCGCGTGATGGGCTGCAAGATCGTTTGGTGAGGGTAGCCCATATCAAAGGTGATCACGTGAAGTGCGGACGGTGTGACAAAAAACTGGTCAGTGACTGCTGTTTGTGGGCTGGAGAGCAAAAACTGTGGATATGCGAAACGTGCCGCGAGTCGCGTGAGCTTAAGCCGTATGACAAGCCCGAAACTACTGCAGACAAAAAGCTCTATGCTCAGCTTTTCGGCGACAACGTGTAAGAGTTTACAATAACAGGCCGGCCAGGACTCTTGCTTATATTCAGTTTTGCGAATCTTGGACCAACCCCAACCCGCTGAACCCCGCAGTACAGCTGCAAGCAAAGAAAATAAGCCCCCCACAATAAGCGTTCCAGTGTTGTGATCAGTGTAGTATATAGGACAAACACAATAGCAGGCCAAGAAGCAATGATGGCCGCAACCGTCAATATCACGCTTCCGACAAGCGTCATCCCGTCTATTTTTGTGCCTGAATCCATTTGAACCCCAACTCGATGGTCCTGGCGTGATCAAGTTTTGCGAACGTCCGCGCCGACTTTCCTATCGATAATTGTACCTAGCACAAGGCGCTTACGCAAGGGGCTAAAATATGAGTGACGTCTTTCTTCTTCCTGTTCATCATTCGAGGCATTCCTGAAGCACGAAGCGAGCGCATCGAGCGCTTGAGTATCATCCAATCGAGGCTCAGACTCTTCATAGACTTTTATTTTAACTTCTGAAAGCGCACGGTCTAATAAATCCGCGTCGTTGCCTGTTAAGATCAGTCCCTTCTCGATCATTTTTTCCCTCCTTGCTTATTCTTGTTTGACATGAACACACCTCATCATAGCGCGATCGATTTTTTCTGACGACGATAATAGCGACAAACCGGCCGTTATTTCATAAAAGCGAAACTCATCACTTACGTTCCGAAGTAAAATAGATCGTGTGTCTCTCGTTTAGGATGGCGGTATAACTCGCAGTAAAACGGAACGCGATCATATTCGCCGCGACGTTGGCACTTTACATAAAGCTCGCAGCTTACGCAGTAGGTCATATATCAATAACAGATAGCAACGCGCTAATTAGCTAACTTATGTGTATAGCGAAAGTAATGGCTTGAGGGCCTTTGAATCAAAGGAAATCGAAAAAAGAAATAATTAGCTAGGAGATGGGGAGAGGTGAACGGAACACGTCACTCCCACTTTACGTCCGCTAACTCAATTTTTTCACTGTGGCCACAGAAACGATGTTGTCGATTTGTAAAATCTGGTGATTTGAGATATATTCAGACTTTACCCTTCGACGCGGTTTATTTTGGCAAATGACAGAAACAGTGAGCATTAACTGATTTATGCAACTACGACCTTCGCCAACTGCCAAACGCCCACGTGAGAATAAACGGTACTGCAATAATTATCGCACCGTACACGACGGTAAGCGGATACATAAACAGGCCAAGTATCCCTAATATTACGACAATAGCAAACTGTGCATCACGGGTTTCTTCGTTGAATAGAATAGACTCTTTTGCCATTGCTCCAAACTTAACACAGCGGTCGATTTAAGTGTTGTCGTTTTGGTTCCAAGATTTTTTTTTCAATGGAGCAACAAAAAACTAAAATCACCGTACCGGCCTGGTATGCCGTCGGTTCGCCCTCCGTACCATAAGATATAGGTTAGCGCCATTATAAGGTCATCTTTAGAAGTCCAGTCACCTTCAAATGTAAGCGCGCCAGCGTCAGTTACATTAAGTTCAAACCATCGCACCTCGTCTCTTATGGCGTTGGACAACTTGCTACCAGCTGCAAAGCAAAAGACGTAGTGGAAAAATAGGAGTGAATGTTGGGTTTTGGCCCCATCGTTACATCACAGAGATCGCGAAGAGGCGAAAATTCCGTCGCAGACAACCGGCTTATGAGCACCTTAAGGTTATCTGCTTATCACTTTTGTTAGCGCGCTAACTCACTCGTGAAAGTGAAGCGCTTTTTGGCAGGACTGAGCCGGTAGCTACGCACGCCTACTAGGTGTTTGAATATGAATGAGCGATTATTCCGTTAAGCTGCCAGCCAGTGCGGTTTAGTGACTGACCATTCGCGGTAATTTTTTCGCTTGAGCGATCCAGTCTGCCACTTGCGCTTCCGTGGGCAGTTTGCGAACCAGCTTCTTAGCGGTATTGACCTCTTCAAGTTTTTTGCACAGGTTTGCTGCATTGCGGGCCGCCAATTCGGGAACGGTATCTGCCCCGGCGGCTTCCAACAGGTTTGAATATTGACCACCGACACCGGAAACCCGGCTCAGGTCGGCACGGTTAACCCATTCTAGAATCAGTTTTTCGCTGATACCTGATTTTTCGGCAATTTCTTTGCGGCCTTTCGTAGTGGCGCCTTTGTCGAGCAAAGCCTCNACGGTCTTANTGCCAACCGCATCCAGTCTTTGTGCGGATGCTGCACCGACGCCTTCAATCTCCACTACTCTTGTCATATTATGGCTCCTTTGAGTATCTGCCGAATACGTGAGCTTCTTTCTACTAATCTCTTTTGATCTTTGCAGCAGGTAACCGAGTTCAATCGTCGTAACGGCGTTTTACCACATCATTTAGATATACACAAGTCAATCGCACCTGCGGTTTCGCACGGCGAGACTCATGATCCCAATGAGGTCGATGCCGACGCTCTCTGATTCACCCGTTTCATCGAAAGCCAACCTCTGCTGTGCTTGTGGAAAGTCGGTCTTCTCGTAACGATCTCGTGTTGGATGAGCGATGCATACTGACGCTCCGTTGAATGGACTTGATCTCGAACTTCCGTATTCGCTGCACCGCTGCAAACGCACCTTTCTTTGGTTCGGCGATTGATACTTTATTAATTCTTTTCGCGGGCGCGACCGATCGGGCTACAGCACGGAGTAAATAAGTTGTGGTGGGTAAAATGAGCGGCATAGCACGGAGTTTTTTAGGTGCACAATTTGCTGCGCCTAAGTAGCTTTAGGATCCGCATTGGAACCTTCATTGCGTTGGTGCTGGCCTCCCTTTTTGTGTCACATTAGAGCAACAGCATTATCATCACTCCAGTATGACGGTTGGCTATGTCAAAGGCAGAAGAGGCAGCCGCCCTTTTTCAACAAGGGTTCAACTGTACACAGGCCGTGCTTTCGGTCTTTGCACCGGACTTCGAGCTTGACCGGGATATGGCACGTCGAATTTCACAGGGTTTTGGTGCCGGGATCGCTCGCACGGATGATAAATGCGGGTCGCTCTCTGGTGCGATCATGGTGATCGGGCTGCGATACGGCGGCATAAGGGCTGATGACGTCGCAGCGAAAGAAAAAACATACGCGGTAGTCGCTGAGTTTCTCCGGGAATTTAAAATGCTTCATGGCTCAATTGCCTGCACAGACCTGCTGGGGTACAACCTGTCAGACTCACAACAGTGTGCTGAGGCGAAAACGCACAAAGTCGCGATGGAGCGGTGTCCGGCTTTTATCCGCGATGCCGTGAAACTCGTTGAAAAAATAGTGTAATTTTCCGGGGCGCTAGAGTGAAACCCCTCGGTGTCGTTAACTTTGAGTTGTCCCACGCAGCCGCAAAAGAAACCAAAAGTGTAATAGCAATTATCATGTAAAGCGCTGACGTTGTGCGCTTCATAAGTATAGACGGAAGGCAATGGCTTATAATGATTTGCTTGTGAAGCAAACGCTAGATATAGCGATGCTTGCTAGACCCGGGACCAAGCGTCTCTTAACAGCTTTTCTTATTTCAACACGGGCTAATGGCGTTTTCAGTTTAAAAAACAGAATGCTTCTGAAGCCATTGGTTTGGTCTTAAGGTTAGAATATAAGCACGATTAGACTCATTCTATCGTACCCGGTCGCCCCATTGTTCAGCGGACTTGCGTAGATCAGGAGTGTTTTCCTTTTCATATCCGATTGCTGAAAGTAGCCTGAAAAGGTTATAGAAAACCTCGATGTATTCGAAGATGTTGCGTTTTGCTTCTAAATGGCTACCCTTGAATTTGGGCAACGCGAACTCCCATGTCAAAAGCTTTTTGACAATCTTTGGGAAATTGTTCTTTTCGTCTCATTGCTTTCTCTTCAACGTTAAACAATGTTGACTCATACTTAGAATAATCGTTAAATTGGTAGGTGTCGGTAACAAACAGCGATTCTGATTCTCCGAAGATCCGCTTCATTACCATTTCAACCATAGTGAAATACCGATCATAGCCCATTAGTTTCATCTGGTCTTCTCGCGCACCCATACTGTAAATTAAACCCGTCTTGATCTTCTTCTTAAAAAGCGTTGAATGGTTCGCATCATACACCAAGTACGGAAATATCAACCTTTCCATGAAGGATCTCATCTCGCCGGTAGCGGTTCCCAGGTAGATTGGAGAACCTAAGATAATGGCATCAGCCTCCTCAGCTTTTTTGAGAATCGTTGTCAAATCATCGTTTACGGCACACCTGCCATAGCTCTCGCCATTTATCAATTTGCAGGCAAAACAGCTTATGCAGCCTTTGAAATTGAGTTTATAAAGATGAACGAGTTCTGTCTCTGCTCCCCGTGAAGCCGCTCCTTCAAGCGCATTGTTTAACAGGGTTGCGGTACTGCATTTGGCTCTCGGACTTCCGTTAATTGCTAATACTTTCACACACAGTGCGTCTACTTTATAGCGATTTAACCGTTTGTTTATGCGAACGCGTATCTGAACATTGACTCAAACTCTTGCCCTGTGTGTACCGACTATCAAAGTCCGGCAACGTGATTGAGGCCTAATATCAGTCTATTATTCTTGAATTTCGTGCGCCGAAAAGCCTTAAGCTCTCCCGCAATAAAAAGGATATTAACTCGGTAGCAGCGTCTGCTATGCCTAGGCGCAAAGACGCCCGACCAAGACGTAAGAGTTTTTGCCCTAAGCCCAGCGATTAGACGTAAGTCGCAGCCGCAATAGAGCCTAGCGTCGCGGTAAGCTTTTTAAAGCCGACGGGCGGTGACCAAGACAAAGGAGAATAACAGATCATCATGACGACTGAAATACCGGCCAAGAAAGGAAGTCAAAAGGACGCGCGCATACAGATATGTGAAAACGGGCCTTATATCGTGTCAGGATGGATCCCCCTTGCCAAATTGACTATTAGCACGGATGACGAGGGATATCCTGCTAGCTATGTCGAAGGCGAAAAATACCCCCTCAACGAAACATATGCTTTGTGCCGGTGCGGGCAGTCTCAGAGCAAACCATTTTGCGATGGAACGCACGAAAAAACACATTTTGACGGCACCGAGATCGCCAGCCGAGCGCCCTACCTTACTCGAGTTAGGAAAATCGACGGGCCAGGCCTCAAATTGACCGACGCTCCGGATTTATGCAATCACGCAGGTTTTTGTCTGAGAGCAAGCGGCATTGGCAACCTGACCAGATCCTCAGGCGACCCAAAGGCTAAGCGGTTAGCCATCGAAGAGGCAGGGAATTGCACTTCTGGACGTCTGGTGGTGTGGCATAAGGAGCCCGAAAAATCGATTGAGCCTGAATTCAAACCGTCTATCGCGCTCGTCGAAGAACCACATAAAGGTTGCAGCGGCCCCTTATGGGTGCGGGGTAACGTTCCGATCGAGTCATCCGACGGCGACACCTATGAAGTTCGAAATCGCGTTGCTCTATGCCGATGTGGGGCCTCCTCCAACAAGCCTTTCTGTGACGGGAGCCATATGGTAATTAGATTTACGGATGGCGACACCTCGCTTGAGAATCGATAGGGACTCAAAGATATTTTTCAATACGCGTGAAAAAGGCGGTACGCAGACAGCACGGAGGTGAGAAAATAGCACAAATGCTTCCGCAGTGTTTCAATTGCACACACATCCATACGGAAGGGGACAAATGTGACGCCTACCCGACTGAAAGGCGGTACAACTGCGACGCGTTTCCTGATTCAAAGCGCGAGATTCCTGGAGACCTTCTTTCGAATACGGTCCTCCATAAGACGCCATATGCAGGAGATCATGGCATTCTTTATGACCCAATCGACCCTAAAATATCTTATTAAGCTATAACTCGCGAGTCTTTATCGTCGGACAACCTAGTTCTTATCAACCTTCGATTTCGAGCCCCTAAGAGCTTGGCGCTGACCGACGCAGCTTCCTATTCTCAACGGTTGCCCTTTTTCGACAGGGGCGCAACGACAATTCTTATCACTTTTTAACGAGGCAGCGGATCTAGGCCTCCTGCTTTTGTGGCAGCCAAGGACATCGATGAGAATGAACGAGGCATTAAAGGAAGAGCGGCAGGAGGTACTTCAAGGTCAATCGGATGTAAACTCGTACGCATCCATCATTAGGTCGCCCCAGTGCCAGCTGTGATGCAAAACCGTTCCACGTGCGCCGTCGCCTGCCGCCCCGAACGCTACGAGGAGCGGCATGAAGTGATCGGGGTATGGGTGAGCACGTTCAGCGTACGGGGCGCGCTGCCGATAGTCAAGAAGACTGACACGATCGCCTCGGGTCACCGCTTCGGTCAGCCAGCTGCCGAACTCCCGTGCCCAGTCATCGGTGGCAGCGCCTTCGCCAAGCGATGCCGCGGCATAGCCAAGCGGATGCACGGCGCTGCCGCTGCCGATCACAAGCACGCCTTCGTCGCGCAGCGCAGAGAGAGCTCTACCGAGCGCTACGTGCTGCGCAGGATCTAAGTGCTGCTGGATCGAGAGCTGCACGACGGGGACGTCAGCATTGGGAAACATGAGCATCAACGGCACCCATGCGCCATGATCAAGGCCACGACGGTCGTCAATGTCGCAGCTCAATCCAGCCCCATGGAGAATGTCAGCCACCCGCCCGGCAAGGTCTGGTGAACCGCGCGCTTTATACTGCAGCCCGTAGAGTTCAGCGGGGAACCCGTAAAAATCATGGATTGTTTCGGGCGCTTCCACGGCGTTAACCGTAGGCCGTGGCGTATTCCAGTGGGCTGATATACAGAGCACCGCGTGGGCGTTCCGGTATCGGTCGCCAAGAGTGGCTAGGAACTCACGCGCCGGGACATGCTCAAGAGGCAATGTGGGGGCGCCGTGCGATACAAATAGGGTGGGCAGTGAATCTGCAGACATGGTTTTCCCTTAAAATATTTCCACACTCTTGATTTGGTCTAGTGGATCTCTAAAGTCTGGGCCAGACTGGCAGACACGTCGATACTGCCGGGTGATGTATCCATCGCTGCATTATTTCCCGAAATATTCCACTACTTTCTTCAGGTTATCGCGGATCGGGAGACTCTGGGGGCATTTCTCTTCGCACTCCCCGCACTCCTCGCAGAGTGACGCGTAGCTTGGAGTGCCGCTCATGAAACCACCGAGGAACGCCAAATAGATCCGCCGGGTCTCTTCCTCGTCTTCGTACATATGCCCCCGGTTATAATATTCAAAGCACTCAGGGACGCTCACACCATGCGGACACGGCGTGCAGTACTTGCATCCGGTGCAGGGGATTATGATCCGCTTCTCTAACTCTTCTTTTACGTTCTTGAACAGGGTGAGTTCTGCCTTCGTCAATGAGTTCGGTAACCCGCTTTTTGTGACATCGACATTCTGCCGGACCTGCTCCGGTGCCGACATGCCGGAGAGGACGACGGTCACTTCCGGATGGTTCCAGACCCAGCGGAGCGCCCATTCTGCGGGGGTACGTTGGACGTCTGCCTTATTCCAGATCTCTGATATACCTTTAAGCTCCTTGGCAAGCAGACCGCCCCGGATCGGCTCCATGACCACGATGCCGAGCCCTTTCTTCGCCGCGTATTTCAGCCCCTTCGTCCCTGCCTGGTAGTGCTCGTCCATGAAATTGTACTGGATTTGGGCAAATGTCCAGTCGTAACTTTTCACGATATCCTTGAAGACCTTCGTGCTGTCATGGAATGAGAACCCGGCATAGCGGATCCGCTCGTCCGCGATGGCATCGTCCAGAAAGTCCGTGACGCCGAGAGCCGAGAGGTTCTCCCAGAACGGCTGCGTGAGCCCGTGCAAGAGATAAAAATCGATGGAGTCGGTTCTGAGCCGGGCGAGCTGTTCATCGAGATACTTGTCCATCTCCTCCCGGGATTTTATCAGCCAGCTGGGGAGCTTGGTCGCGAGGCGCACCTTTTCGCGGTACCCCCCGGCGAGTGCTCGCCCGACGACTGGTTCGCTTTCACCGTTGTGATAGGGATACGCGGTATCGATATAATTCACACCGTGGTCGATCGCGTACCGGATCATCCCGGTTGCTTTTTCCTCGTCAATCTGCCCGCTTTCTTTCAGGGGGAACCGCATACACCCGAACCCGAGGATGGAGAGGTCAGGTGCGGCCTTTTTCATCTTCCGGTAAAGCATTGTCTATCCTCAATATCTGTTATCTAAATTGTGTGTGCGATTCTGTTTAAATGCTCGTATGGGAGTAAGGGCCTCAAAAAATGGCAGGCCGGGACATGCTCGAAAGGTAGTGTGGGGGGATACAAATAGGGTGGGCAGTGAGTCTGCAGACATGGCTTTTCCTCAAAGACTCGTACTCTTGATCCGTTCTGGCACAGCGGAACTCCTAAAGCGGCCTCATTCCTTGATTACGCGCATTAGTGCCGTCAAATTTCGTTATTTATGTACAAGAGTTCCTTCACATAAGACCAATCTGTTTCATTAGCCCGACCAAATCGTAGAAGAGCTTCTCTTCGGTGATCTCACCCTTCTCATTCCAGTGCGCGACCGTACAAAATTCGACTTGAAATTTCTTGTTCGTTGGCTGAATGCTCGTCCCGTCAGGGCCTGCCATGGGGCCAGTCATCGTGCCGGTGAAATTAGCAACCGAACACGTCCAGTGGTCCTCACCAAGAAGCACTACATAGGGGCGGTTCCCCACACGGTTGTCCGGAAAGGTCTTGAAGAATTGCTCAGCCTCTTCTTGGTGCGCATGTTGCCCTCTCGTCGGGTCGGGTTGACCCGGCCAGTACACGGCGACTTCTTCGGCGTGCCGCTTGTTGAACGTTTCCCAGTCTTGGCTGTTCCACGCGTCATCCAACGTTATCATCAATTGCTTATTCTCTTCGACGATCATCTAAAACTCCCTCCGCAAAGAGGTATTAGTGAAGTAGGATAGCAGAAGTGATATAGATACGTCTGCTTGCAGTTAGGTTTGCAGCTTTTATCGCACGTTTCTGTTCTATGTGCTCAGTCGCGCGCTTGTTCGCGATGACTTAATCCTTGTTAAAGCAATCATCAGCGAGCCGTTTAATCACGATGCTTTCGTTAAAGGCCTCTTGCTCATCATCCTCACCGACGTATTTCTCGAGGACGAAATCCCACTTGTACGATTCGTTCGGAAGGACAAACCACTTGAGGGGTTTCTCCAGTTTCTCTTTCGCTTGCATCTTTTTCTGTCACCTCCATAGTCAATAGAGGCGAGAGACCTACGTCAACGCATTCCTTATACACTATATAGAACTCCGGAGTGCCGTCTTTGGAAAGAGGCTTATCTGCATC
>JGI20197J15001_1000031_pt1 | contig 19253 bp, 20 predicted proteins | sample NGESurdeep092012_2_FD_15001 | JGI IMG/M metagenome (IMG submission 15001)
TCTCCAACACAGGTAGCTGATTTTTACAGGACAGAGATGGCAAACAGAGGGTACCAAGCCTCGACCTCCTACCAACCACGCGTCAGCAGTGTGGGATCTGACGTCGTACTCAGTTTTGTTAAGGGAACGAGCACAGTGCACGTTGCTATTGCTACGATCAGCGCTCAAATTGGCCCTCTCAATTTATCTCAAGCTGGAGGGACGACGTTCGTAATAACAGAACAGAGCGCGTAAGCTCCCGAAGATTCGTCAACGTTTCAGATAATCACGTTCGTACGCAAACGTATTGTGTTCGCCTGCCACTGAGACATAGCTAAGGTCGAGGCAAAAATAATGGTTAAGAAGCTCGCCGTTCTTCTTCTAGTGCTTCTATGTGGATCCTCTGCCGTTTGTCTTCCCGTGGCGTCCGCGACTACACCGACGATCACAACAACTGCTCCAGCTATATCCGACGTGACGCCAACCCCGCGCCTCGACTACCGCGTGTCTCTTGCGCCTGACCAAATCTCCAACGATACGATAGGGTATTTTAAAGCCCGTGGCTTTACCACGGTCGTGCTTGTGGCCGCTGAAGCGCTCCCGTACGACAAAGAGCTGCAGAAAATTAAGCAACTGGGGATGTACCCCATTTTAGATATCGAGGTCGTCATTTGGGATGGCGGAAAGAAAAAGTCGACCCCAATTACAGAGTTCGATGCGGCGTTTGCCACTTGGAAAGAGGTTGGTTGGTGGAACGTTGCAACGGAGGGGGGGCGAAGCGGCGATTTTGAAAAACTTAAGGACTATTTCCCTGAGATTACTTTTTTTAACTGCGATAAATGTGGTCTCTGGAAAGAAGGCCACAGAAACCCGTATGTGACAGAAATGTCGTGGGAAACGTACTACCCTTCTGAGATCACAAGCATACAGCGCGGAGCCTTGATCTCGTACAACCTCGGAAAGCCTCAGGGCATAACAGCCGGCGTTTGGACTCCCAACAACGAAAACCGCAATTATGAAACCTACAAAGCGCTTCTCGACTGGAGTTATGCCAACGGCGTGGGGTTTACGCACTTCAACGTATTCTTTGGATTGGGAGCGACGCTTGCCGACTATCAGCGACTTGGGTTTGAGACCATCATTTCAAAACTGCAAGCGGATTATCCGCCGCTACCGATGGGAAAGTGGCCTGTCACTGTAAGATCTGTTCGTCAGGTGCCGACTCCTCAAAACTCTCTCGCGTGGGATATTGCCAACCTTGGGAACGAAGCGGTGTGGGTAGCACCTTATGCAGTGCTGCGTAACAGCACTGCCACGCTGCCGGGCAACCTCACTGGCGAAGCGATTCTGAGTCAAGGAACGAACAATAATTCGTCGAATGATGTTATACGGGACGAGGACGGATATGGCTGGATTCTCCTTAGAGCAGGCGAATGGACAAGCATCCGATCTCCACCGACGATTCCGCCCGACGCCGAAGGGGCGACATATAATGCGTACGTATATTACAATAATTCCTCTCATGGATGGCTTTTTGCCCAGCCACTGTATACGACCATCGGAGCCAAGCCCGTCCCGGCGAGCTTCTTCGGACTGTTTGACTATACCTACGCGGATGTGGTAGGGGGCTTACTGCTCATATTGATCGTGATACTCATCGCTGCATTTCTGCTTCGACAGAGAGGGACGCGAGAAAAACAATGAAGAGCTTGCTGAGCCCTTACTCCTCAATGAGGGGTTTTAGGTGCGCTCTTATTTCACTCATCTCTTCTTCGGACGCGTTGTTAGCCTCGAAGATGGCGCTTAATGTATCAAGTGCGTCCCTTTGAACCACCCAATTATCTACCGTCCTATATCGTGTCGTCATCAGCGTCGTCCTGATTCCCTCAAATGCTCTGGCTAAGTAGTTCTCTCGAAAGAAGGCAATATCAAGATCACTTGTCCCACTTCCAGCTATGATAACCATTGTTTTATCACCGTAACAGTGACTTATATCGCGCAGAAGGACGCAGCCAGAAGGAGTCGGCAGCAGCAACACGTTGCCTAAACGCTTTTGATAGTAATCCTGGAGTTGGATGAGATGTCTTTCAAGCGCAAGCAACTCCGTTTTTTCGTCCGATTCAGCGATAATCACAAAATCTGCGGGAAAACCGATCTTCTTCCAATCGATTTGTACGGTGTATCGCGTGAGCACCCCCCTCTTCGCAAGAAGTTTAACGTGATACGCAGCTGCATTGCCGTCATTGAGGCCGAGACGTTCGGCAAGTTCCACATTCGACGTCTTGCCGTTCCCAAGAAGCGAAAGCAAGATTATAAGTTCCTTTTTGTCAAGGGCGATTTTCTTCTCGAATGCCTCAGCAAGTTTCAGGTTTTGTTCGTCTTGCAGTCTCCGATCGTGTTTCTCGAACGCCCCGTTTTCCTTATTATGCATTTTTCTTTTCCATAAGCCCATATAGACGGCGTGCCGGTACTCCGCATAACGAGCGATCTTTATACATAGCTTTCGTTGTTTACAGTCTTACAATTAGATACACGACAGTTAAGATGGCATAGAGGCTTCAAAAAAAGACGTGCCTTTGGACGTCAATGCGCCAACGTGTTTTAAGAAGCTATAACGCAATATTTACGCGATGCTCACAAAGCGAATTATCCCATGTCTTGACGTGAAATATGACGACGGCAACAGGGCGCTAGTCGTCAAAGGAGTTGAATTCGTTTCGCTTAGAGAAGCTGGGGATCCGGTAGAACTCGCTAAGCGATATGATGAGGAAGGAGCAGACGAATTAGTTTTCCTCGACATCACCGCTTCACATGAGCAGCGGAAGACGATGCTCGACATCGTCGAGNATACGGCGGATCAAGTATTCATCCCATTTTGTGTCGGTGGCGGGCTGCGAACTCTCGATGATATCATCCAGACATTACGGTCTGGCGCGGACAAGATAGCGGTAAACACTGCTGCCGTCAAGAACCCACAGTTCATAAAGGCCGCAGCTGAGGCGGTTGGTTCGCAGTGCATCGTTTTAGCCATAGATTGCAGGCGCAACACAGATGTCAAAAAAGGAGAGCACATTGTGCCCCTCGAAGATGGGACGCCAGCGTGGTATGAGGTTGTGGTCTACGGCGGGAGATCCCCGACCGGAATCGATGCGATTGCGTGGGCAATAAAGGCTGAGCAGCTAGGCGCAGGTGAAATCCTGCTTACGAGCATGAATAGAGACGGCACAAAAGATGGCTATGACATCCCTATCACTAAGGCAATATCAGAGGCTATCGACTTGCCGATAATTGCATCTGGCGGTGCCGGAACTGCTGCGCATATCTATGACAGTTTTGTCGATGGAAAAGCGGATGCATGTCTTGCAGCAAGCATCTTTCATTTTAGGGAGATCTCCATAGCTTCTTTGAAACAATACTTGCAGGAGCGCGGCATTCAGGTTCGCATTTAAACGTGACGATCGAGGGGAAGCGTAGTGATGCCTCACTTCCTCCGTTGCTGCTTTTCGCCTCGCAGATAGCGCTGAGCGAGCGTGGCGTAACTTTTTGCGTTGGCCTCTATTAACTCCAGCTGCTCCGCTGTAACCTGCCTAACAACTTTTCCCGGGACGCCTAAGACAAGGCTCCGATCTGGTATTTCGGTGCCCTCTGTCACCACAGCACCCGCACCAATGATGGACCCCGTCCCTACCCTTGCACCATCTAGCACGATTGCGCCGATCCCTATTAAAACGGTATCTTCGACCTGTGCTCCATGAACGATTGCCCCATGTCCAATCGTAACCCGGTCTCCTATTATGGTCTCAACTCCTTCACTCACGTGAATAATCGCGTTGTCCTGCACGCTTGTATTACGACCGATTTGGATTAAGGCCATATCACTTCTTAAGACCGCACCGAACCAGACGCTTGACCCTTGAGCAATCTTCACATTTCCGGTCACAGTCGCAGTCGGCGCAATGAACACACCGTCAAAGTTGCTTTTCATCAGTTCCCTCTCAGTTCTTCGGTACCGTCATGATGCGTTTTAACGTTCAAAAAGGCAACTGGTACCTTAGTACCCTATATTAAATACCTGCTAACACTATGACCGAAAGTCATGACGTGCGTTGCGATCGGTGGGACATTTGACGTGCTGCACGACGGCCACAAAGCGCTGCTGAAAAAGGCCCACACGCTAGGTGACGTGATTATTGGGCTTGTTTCTGATGAGATGGCAGGGGAAAAAATCCACGTGGTCAACACTTACAACAGCCGCAAAAAATCATTAATCGCGTACATAGAGACGCTAACTGGGGCCCCCCCACTGATTATCGCGCTGAGCGATCCTTATGGGCCTGCGCTCGAAAAGAAGTTCGATTATATCGTCGTCTCGCCTGATACCCACGCTGCAGCAGAGCAGATTAACGCGCTGAGATTACAGCGCGGACTCCCACTAATAACGATCGTATGTGTCGATTTTGTCCTCGCGCAAGATGGAAAACCGATATCCTCAACCCGAATTCACAATGGTGAAATCGACGAGCACGGGGTGCTTCTATGAAAGTTGCTGTCGGTTCTAACAACCCGCTAAAGAAACAGGCGGTCCATAACACGTTCTCAAAGGTTTTTGGGAAGGTTGAGGTCGTTATGCAAAGCGTTGATTCGGGTGTGCCATCGCAGCCGAAAGGAGATGCAGTTGTGACTGGCGCCCGCCAGCGAGCAGAGCGCGCTTGTGTATCTGTTTCAAACGCGGACTTTGGCGTCGGGATTGAATCTGGTCTCTTTGACGTTTTTGGCGTAGATCTAGATGTACAGGTGTGTTCAATCTTTGATGGAGCGCGGCACACGATCGGTACCTCTCCCGGGTTCACCTATCCGGCCAGCGTGCTCGATCAAATTGCAGCAGGACGAGAAGTCGGCCAAATCATGGAGCAGCTGTCCGGGATAAAGCGCATAGGACAAAAGAGTGGAGCAGTCGGCTATTTCTCAAAAGGACTAATCGAAAGAACACACCTCACAGAGCTCTGCGTTATTATGGCACTCATCCCAAGAATGAATAGCGAGCTCTATGAATTATAACAGACTAATGGACTATCCTGGTACCTACTCTTTTGCCCGCGATAACATCAAGCAAAATTCGCGGCTCACGCCCGTCGACGACGACCGCTGATATCTTAGAGCGCTCGATAATCTTCGCAGCAAGCGGGTCGATTACGGTCTTTACCCCGGCCTTCATCTCATCAGACATCACTATCTTGACGAGCTCGTCAGTTGTGACTTCATCCAGTTTCTTTGCATCCTTGTTAATATTGGGATCAGCGGTATAGACGCCATCAACTGACGTAGCTACCACAAGAAGATCGGTCTGGACATATTCAGAGAGTATCGCTGATACGGCATCTGTTGTCTGTCCGGGAGCTACGCCTCCCATCACGACAACTTTGCGTGCGGACAGCGCCGTTTCAGCTTCCCGGTAATCGTGCGGGATATCCTGAAATGCCGCACTTGATAATGCCGATATTAGCAGCCGGGCATTGACGCGTGAAAGGGCAATGCCGATAAGGTCGCATACCGCTTCGCTCGCCCCCAGAGAGCGGGCAGTGTGAATGTAATCCCGCGCCGCCTTTCCCCCTCCGGTCACAACAAGTACGGTGTTTTCCTTGGTCAGCTCCTTGATCACGTTAGCATACTCCACAAATTTTTCCTGCGAGAGCGTTGGAGCTATGACTGACCCGCCGACGGAAATTACTACTTTCATCAGCTTATCAATACTAAAAAAGGTTATAAGTTTATTCCCCTCTGCAAAGAAGCCCCCTCGCGCTCTTACAAATAGAGATGGAGGTAGAACAGCGAGTTTTCACGCGCGAGGCGCACGCAATTCTGCTAGTAGCTGTAACGCTCTTCCAGCCACGGATCGCCCCGATTGTGATAGCCATGCGATTCCCAGAATCCTCGTCTGTCCTCAGCCATGAACTCGACGCCGGTCACCCATTTAGCGCTCTTCCAGAAGTAGAGGCGCGGAACGACAAGTCGGACGGGGTAACCATGCCCAGCGGTAAGAGTCTCCCCATTATGCTTCAGGGCAAAAAGCACGTCTGGTTCGAGAAAATCATCCAACGATAGATTGGCTGTAAAGCCTTTTTCAGCGTGAATCAAGACAAACTTGGCTTCAGGTAGTACCGTTGAAAGATCCTTAATTACTTGGGCGCTTACCCCCACCCAGTAGTTGTTTAGTTTTGACCACCCTGTGACGCAATGGATATCGGAAAACACTTTCGCTTGGGGAAGCGAGGCGATTTGTTCGAAAGTCAGCTTCTGCTCTGTTTCCACTAATCCAGAGATGGTAAACGACCATTTGGTTATGTCAACTCGAGGGATTGTGCCGTAATGCAACACTGGCCAATTGTCAGTTTCCTGTTGGCCAGGGGGGATTCTGTCGCTTCTGCTTGTGTCCGCGCTTTGAACAATGTGTTTGTCTTTCATTCCGCACTTTGCAAGACTTTTTCTCTTAATGTCAGCGCCAACCTCAATTTTTTAATGCTGCTGGCGATTGCGGCGTTATAGCGGGGGCTGAAGCGTTACTTTTCCCGTCTTTTTATTTTCTCTGCTGCATTATATGCAGCATAACGGACATCGGGATCTTTATCTGAAAGAAGGCTTTCAAGAGGCTCGATTGCGCTTTCGTGGCCAATTTCTCCAAGGCTTTTTGCTGCCCTTTTCTTAATGTCCGGGTCGGTATCGCTTAACATCGAAATGAGTGGATTTATAGAAGGATCGCCAATTTTCACTAAAGCATCGGATGCCCTCCATCGAACTCCCTTGCTCTCGTCTTTGAGATCCTCGAGGAGCATCTCCACCTCGCTAATCCCGCAAGAGTCACCGAGCCCGCAAATCTCACCTATCGCCTGAGCGGCTTTTTGACGGACGATTTGATTTTCGTCGTTCATATCCCCAATGAGGGGTTCTAACGCTTTAGCATCCCCTATCTGACCCAGCGCAGCTGCAGCTTCAAGTCGAACGTAGTGCTCTTTATCCTGTAGGGCGTTGATAAGCGGATCTACCGCCTTTAGGTCACCAATCTCCCCGAGCGCTTCTGCCGCGCACTGTCGAACGACCATCTCCTTATCGCTGAGAGCTTCTATTAGATGATCTACTGCACTGGCGGCCTTCGCTTTCCCGAGGGCTAAGCACGCCATTTTCCGCTTATCGGAATCCGGATTGTGCAAGTCGTCCAGCAGCAATTCTATTTCCTTATCCTCATTAGTTGTTCCTTTGTTCATATTTAAGCCTCCCTCGTCTCCTAACTCGTTACCGTTAGCGACAGACACTTTCTAATGAGAGGTACACTTTTAGTGTCTTTTTTTAGTCATATAAAGTTACTCTGGCCGCCCGTCTCAGTTGCGAGACTCACACGGTTGCGTTACCAGAAGATATATCACTAGAAGCAGTAACCTAAGCTTTGAAGTATGGGGACGCGGGAATAACGCATGCTCAATGTTGTGTTGTTCGCAGGCTCGCTTGCGCGTGATTGCTAAAGACAAACGACGGGGTGCCTAACTGCACAAGCAGAAGGTTGACCTAAAGAGGAAGGACAGATGGAAACGAGGTTAGCGGTCAGAGACGTTATGACGAGAACTGTTGTGACAGCAACTCCAGATATGAGCGCTGCAGAAGCTGGCAAGAAGATGGTGGAAAACAGAGTTGGCAATATCCTAATCGTTGAAAAGGGGGGACCAGTCGGCATCGTCACTGAAAGTGATATGGTCGCGAAAGTGATTTCCAAGAACGTAAAGCCAGGTTCCATAAAGCTCGAGCAGCTTATGTCACAACCACTCATCACGACGAAAAGTAGCGATGACATCAATGACGCAGTACTTATGATGGCTCAGAAAAAGATACGACGGCTCCCTGTGATCGACGACGGGGCGCTAGTAGGGATCATAACCGATGCGGATGTTATACAGGCCTCTTCTGAGATTAACCAGATTCTTGACAATTTGATACAGATGAATAGGGAGACTGTCCTTGACCGTCGAGACGTTATCGTAACGCAGGGAGAGTGCGAGGAGTGTGAAGAGTTCTCAGAGGATTTGCGGCAAGAGGAGGGGCGCCTTAAGTGTCCGCGGTGTCGCGGATCTACCTCATCCGGCGTTTGCGAAATCTGTGGGGAATTTTCTGACGTGCTCGAATATTTTGACGGCACTATCGTATGTGAATCTTGTTGGGAGACCGCTCGATGACGTTTCAGCTAATGTCGCCGCCCGTCACGGTTCGCGAAGACGCCTACATCACTCACGTCCGCCAGCTTATGCGAGACGGTCATCGAAGCCTGCCGGTCGTTGACAGTCAAAGTCGAGTGAAGGGGATGGTGACACTGACCGACGTCATCCAAGTGACTTCAACGAAATCTGACGTCACAGTCATTGGTTTCGTTCGGGAAACAGGTCTCGCCACGTCTGACTTTGCTCCGCTTGACGCTGCAAAAATATTTGCGACGACAGGGTTCGACGTTCCTGTAGTGAAATCGCAAGAGGACGCCACAATTATAGGGGTGATTGACTCAGCACTCTTACTGAACGCTTTGAGTTTCGACAAGAAAATCACGATCGATACGGTGATGACAAGGGACGTTCAGACCTGTGACGCAACTGACCCCATATCGAAGGTATGGCTTAATATGGCACAATATGGGTTTTCAGGCTACCCGGTGGTGAAGAAGAAACGCCTTATCGGGATTGTTACACTTCAAGATATTCTTAAAGCTGGCCACATTAGGCTTGAGCGCGAGGATGAGAGGGGGGGTGGCAGGGTTCATTCACCTGCCGTCGAAAAGGTCATGAGAACTCCCGCCATCACCGTCGAGTCGGACTCGTCCCTCTGGGAAGCCGCGAATCTTATGAAGCAGTACGCGATTGGACGGCTGCCGGTGGTCGAAGATACGAAGCTGATTGGTATAGTAGATCGACAGGACCTGGTGCGAGCCATAATCTGATAGCTGTAGGCGTTACAATGCTACGAGGAAACAAACGACAGAAGAGAGCACAAAGTGACTTTAGCGGCAAATCGGACCGCGGGAGTCTCGACTTCAAAAGCAAGTTGTCCCAGCACGAAGGCGACATTATGATGGTAGCAAAGCGAGATGTCGTCCAAATACCCCCCACGATGACCATCATGGGCGCAGTCAAAACGATGGTCAAGTACCGATTTCGGCGCTTACCTGTGAGCGATCCTGGAACAAACAGGCTTATGGGGATAGTTACCGTCATGGATGTGGTAAATTTTCTCGGCGGTGGCGACAAGGCCCAGATAATCGAAAATAAGCACAGAGGAAACTTGTTATCGGCGATAAACGAAGAGATTAGCTCAATAATGGAAGAAGACGTTATCACCCTCCGCGAGGGGGATTCTATCGATGATGTCATCAAAATGATGTTATTGGGAAATTTGAGCGGTTTCCCCGTCGTCAATGACGAGAGCAAGGTAATAGGGATCGTGTCCGAACGTGATTTCATCGGCCTTGTCGCTAACATCATAACGGGAAAGAGAGTTGCCGATTTTATGAGTCGCGACGTAGTCAGTGTGCGACCAGACACCAAGGTCGAAGACGCTGCACGAGTGATGATCTCAAACGATTTTCGTCGGCTCCCTATCGTTCATGAAGGAGTAATGACAGGAGTCGTGACAACGTCAGACATAATTAATTATCTTGGAAGCGGCGAGGTCTTTGAGAAGCTTGTTACAGGTAACATGCACGAGGCGCTCGGCGTGCCGATTAAGGTCATAGCACGGGAGGCGCCGGTCACTGTCGAACCGGACTTGGATCTGGGAGAAGCTGCAGATCTAATGATAGCGCGCGACGTAAGCGTGCTCCCGGTCGTAGTCGACGGAGCCCTCGCTGGTATAATCACTGAAAGAGATTTTCTTAGCGCGCTGGTTGAATAGATAGCTCGAAGAACAATGCGCAGCATCAATCGCGGCTACTGAACAAACAAGTAGAGTTAGATTCGCGCACGTCGAATAGAGAGCTTAAACATCGTACGCCACTAGCTCGTGCTCGTGGAGATACTTTAGAAAGGCGTCTAATATCTCGTCACAAACATCTTCCTCATCAGCTATCTTTTCGATAACAACGTAGTTTCCAGAATCCTCTCGTGCGATCTCGAGATACCGGCCCCTTATTGTGATGAGGGCAGCCTCGTTCTCGAAAGCGCTTAGCCCGTTGTCCCGCTTTTTGACAAGCTCAAGTGCCAAATCCGCAGGCCAGTTTATTATGAAACTAACGTCAGGCTCCGGCGCGAACTCTCGATTTGCCTCTAATATGTCCTGCCACGGCCTGCTATCTGCCTGATACGCCGCGGTTGATAAGAAATACCTGTCCATTACAACGATCTTCTTTTCTGATAGCGCTGGAGCTATGTAATTCTGTACGTCGTATCGTCGATCAGCTAAAAACAAGTCAGTAAGTTCCCCGCTAGTTCTCGAGTTGCTCTGCTGAAGCTTTTGATTTATCAGTTTTGCCTCAGGGGTTTCATTAGTGGGCTCGAAAAAACGGATAGCATCGAATCCTAGGGCTTTTAGTCTGTCAACTAAGCGCAATGATTGTGTCGTCTTCCCGACTCCATCAATCCCCTCTATAGCGACAAGAATTCCACGCTGTAGGCGATGCTTCATGACTCAAAAACGTTCGGAAACTCAACAGCAAACTGTTCGACTTGCGGCCTGGGGATAGCGAAACTTGTGCGGACGTATCTGTCTGCGTACCTTCTCGTCGTGTACGAAGCTGCCCTAATGAAAAAGCCCCGTTTCAGCATTTCACCCACGACGCTCTCAGGCGTCTTTCCAGTCCCAGAGATGTCGATAACAAACATACTTCCCTGTGATGGGTAAACTGGGAGAAATACACCTTTAATCTTAGCTACAGCGTCTTTTATGATGACTTGATTTGCTTTGATAGCCTCGACAATTCCCGGGAGCCAATCGTGTTTTGTCCTAAGGGCTGCAATTCCTGCAACTTGACTGACAATAGACGTTCCGAGATCGTTTATCTTATAATGGGCTATTTGCTGTATAAGCTCGTTCNTCGCGATGTGCGCGCCTAACCGCAGCCCAGCTAAACCACAGTTCTTTGAAAAACTGTAAATGGTGACGGTGCCTTCAGGATAAAAANTAGCAGCGAGTGTNTGGAGTGTTGCCATGTCGTGATATGTGATGTCATTCAACAANTAAATGCCAGCGTCTTGAGCGATTTCACAGAAAGCTTTGACTTCTCTTTNAGAATANGTTATGCCCAGCGGGTTCAGTGGGTCAACAAGCGTCAGAATTTTCGTTCGCTCGTCTATCGCATCATTTACCATATCTGGCGTTAGTTTGTACTCATTGTCTGGTGAGTAAATAGGTAGGTCAAGAACTTTAGCTCCGCACAGCTCAGCAAACCTATGAATAACGTAATAACCTGGATCGGTGGAGATCATGACGTCACCAGGGTGCAGCAGGCTGCGTGTTACTTGATAAAGGGATTCCGTTCCTCCCTCTGTCACGTGCACGCTGTGATCCGTGCTCAAAGTCAAATCTTCGCGAATTAACGCCCGCAACTCCTCAAGCCCGCACGGTGGGGGATATTTATGGTACTCCTCCCTGTTTATCGCAGTTACCATGGCCCGCTTGATCGCTTCTGGCGTAGGAAAGTGGTTGGTATTTTGACCCATCCACACCATCGAATCATCGTCGTAAATGTCTTGAAAAAGTCGATTTTGACTGTTAAAATCGCTCATTTGAATCACATCGTGAATCAGCAAGAAGGGTGGCGATCATTGGACCGCTAGTGAGTGGGCGCTCTTATTGTCATACCCAGTTCAGCTTTTAAAGCGTTGTGGTTAACAAGTCGTGCTCGTAAAAAAATGTCAACAAAGTCGCGTTCGATTTATTGGAACCAGCGTAAGTGGCACTACACGCATGAATAGTTTTAGCGCCAACCGCCCGATAACTAAAACAAGCTTTCTTTGACCGATCGTCTCGCAAATCGCGTCCCGTCTAAAGCTTCCAGACGATAGTCCTCTAATAGAACCCTGAACGTCTCATCTAAAGGAACTGATAAGGAAATTTCTTTGGTCCTGCCATATCGGCCTTTGCTGACAACTTTGGTGTTGATTATTCCCAGCAAATCCAGTTCCATTATAAGGTCAGTAATTCTCCTTTTGGTTAACACATCAAGTTCTATTTGTTTGCAAAGTGTCTCGTAAACTCGATTCACTTCACCCGTTGTGGCACTCCGTGCTCCGTTTTGGTGAAGTGCGATTATGCTGTAAAGCACTAACTTTGCTTGGGTGGGAAGCGTTCGTATCACTTCTGCAACTCGATTGAGCTCTATTCGCATCTGAGCGGTTCGAACGTGTTCCTCCTTAACGCCATCAGCATTTACACGCTCTGCGAACTCTCCAGATACTCGCAACAAATCAAGCGCGCGTCGAGCGTCTCCGTGTTCCTGAGCGGCCAATGCAGCGCATAAAGGAATGACTTCTGGATTTAGCGCATGTTCCTTAAACGCCATACGTGCTCGTTCTTCGAGGATGTCCCGCAGTTGATTCGAATCGTATGGCGGAAATATTAGCTCTTCTTCAGCGAGCGAGCTCCTAACTCTCGGGTCAAGGTACTCGGTAAACTTCAGGTCGTTGGAGATACCAATAAGACTTACCTTTGTGTTACTAAGCTCCAAGTTTATTCGAGATAAATTGTAAAGCACATCGTCGCCACTTTTTCGAACCAGTTTATCAAGCTCGTCAAGTATGATTATCACACTTCCAGTTTGAGCGTCCAGTGCTTCAACAAATTGTGAGTAGACTTGATCGGTAGGCCACCCTGTCATCGGCACATCCTTATCAAATTGACGAGCCAAATATGCAAGGACGCGGTATTGGGTATCGACTACTTCGCAATTTATGTATGCCACGTTGCAAGGAACCCCTCTTGATGCGCCAACCTCCGTTAGCTCTCTTCCCACATATTTAGCACAAGCTGTTTTTCCTGTGCCAGTTTTGCCATATATAAGAATATTAGAGGGAGTTTCGCCTCTCAGCGCGACGACAAGAATAATAGCGATAGCATTAAGTTGATCGTGTCTATGCGGCAGATAACTAGGCGTATAGGATGGTCTCAGTACTTCTTTATCTTTGAAAACGGGCTTGCTTTCTAAAAGATTGTCAAAGAGTCCTTCCAATTCTTTGCCTCCGATTTCATACAAAGAGCACGAATGCTTGCTGGAGGCACTGGTTTTCTTAATAAAAGATGACTGACTACACAGGGCTATCCGCGCACTTACCGTAAAGTGGAAACATAAGTAAATAAACTTTGTGATTATTAGACTTCTGTTTCCAATGCAGCATAACCATCATTTCCTATGGAACTAACCTATATTTCCACTGTAACATCACAACATAATTATTTCTCTGTTTTAAAGTCGTTTCATCATATATGTTGATCAATTTTCAATAATGTTTTGATCGTCTTTGTTTTACTTTTAAAAACCATAATGACGATTGATTTATAACTACTTAAAAAATCATTGACACATGTAACTTATTTTTGATTCTCAACATAGCATACCATGATTGCCTATGGAAGTACTTTAAACACACCCCATGACTTCTACTGTAAATGAAAAAATTGGATTGATTCTTTATTACTGTGTAAAAAAATAGGATGTTGTAGGGGTATAAATCTATTAATATATAAATTCTTTTATTTAATTTTTGTTTATAACTACAGTTAACGATCTTTGGACGCGCAAACAAGGGGGGTGGGTTTTTTGAATTATTTATAAAATAAAGTCATCATTTAATCACTGAGTTAGTGCATGAAACCCGCTATTAATCCAAAGCAGCCAGCGAGCATCATGTCACCACCAGGTACTGCAAAATATGGGTCTAACCTAGAATCCTTCATAATTTCACGTAAAGGTCCTATCACAGTCACGTGAAATCCTCGTTCTTTGAGGGCACGATTTATCTCAGAGAACCCAGCTTGATTTATGTAACAGCCATGTCCACCATCTTCAAAAACCCATTCCTGCGTTAAGTTCCCGTCCATAAAGAGTGAAAGGAGGTGGTCTAGTTTGTCTGTGTTTAACATGCCAGTGTGGTGTTCAAACATACCTACCACCCTTTTTTCATGAAGCATCGCTGCGAGGGTATGACCGTTCCCAACATTCACGATAATATGAGGTTCGTACGCGCGCTTCGCGACAATATCGTCATGCAGCGCGCCGAATATCGCGGCCGGACCAGTATCCATCAAGAGGACTTTTTCCATCCTCTCTTTTTTTAATGTCCGATATACAGCTCTTAATCGCGTTAGATAATTAGGAATTTTACCATCTAAATAAGCAAAACGAGTGAGCTCACCGCCTTTTTCGATCAAGTCACTGAGGTGTTGGAAGCGAAAAATCCTGTTGCTCACATAGCTCTCACCATGATCTTGACAAGCTACCGCGCAAACAGTTGGCAAATTGATATCGAATTGCTTAAGTGCAGACCGCAACCCGCGTACGTCAACGTCTTTCATCTCTATTTGGACGCAACTCTCTCGCGGGGGGGTATCCGTGATCTGCACCCCCCACGCACCGACTTTGTTGAGGTCATCATTCAAAGTCTTTGCAGCAAGCGGAGTGGCAAATACTGAATACCCAAGCCCTAAGTGCGCCTTTATAGCGGCACCGCTGGGTCCGCCTCCCATTGTCTCTCCATGGAGGAAGATACTACGGCCTTGCACCGTTGCGGATCTTACCCTCTTGGCGACGATTGTCGTTTGCGAGGGCATTACCATTTTTGGGCTATTCTCGATTACGACGTTTGTGTCGTAGAGGAGCAGATCTTGGGTTCCTTTGCCGACATCTAACGCGAGGATACGCATGAACTAGAGAATAAACGACCTCTCTTATTACGTTTTTCTAGCGAATGCTTTTTTTGAAAAGTTGCACGTTTTCGGTTCAGAAATACTATATAAGAATCGTATTAATCCTCCTTTATGGAACGCAAACAGGTAGGAAACCCTCATAAGATCGATGTAAGTAAAAGATATGAGGCCGCCGTCATCTCGATTAGCACTTCTAGATTTATGAAATACGGGAGCGTTAAAACGCCTGAAGAGGCTGAAGACATATCGGGACGAATCATTATTGACCTCTTAGAAAATGCTGGCCACAAGTTGCATCATTATTCCCTACTCTCGGATGAAGGGCGATCGATTACTCAAGCCGTAACGGCGCAAGTTAACGCCGTTAATGTGGTTATTACGACGGGAGGTACAGGACTCGCGCCACGCGATGTAACGATAGAGGCCGTTCAAAAAATACTTCAAAAGGAAATTCCGGGGTTTGGCGAGCTATTTAGGTTTATCAGCTACGAACAAATCGGTTCTTCAGCAATGCTCACCAGAGCCTCAAGCGGTATCATCGAAAACACTGCAATTTTTTGTCTTCCGGGCTCTCCAAACGCCGTAACGCTCGCAATGGAGGCGCTAATCTTGCCTGAACTTCAGCACGTCTTGCTTCACGCGTCTGAACGTTAGTTGAGTAGCCCGCTGTAAGATGAATCTTAAAAAGGAACACGTTTATTCGAGGGTCGCATGTTTTTTCTTCAAGTCATCGTCGCTCTTTTTTGTGACCTCCATGAGTGCAGCAATCACACCGTCGAGAAAGATCATTGTGCTTATTTCGAACATTGTTCCAAGCGGAGCAAAGGAGATGTGCGAACCGATAACCTGCCGCTCCATAAAGTCCATCCCGCTAACCTTAGTACGTCCCTTGACGATTACAGCGGTATCGGAGATGGTTCCAAGAGTCGAATCCTTATTTGACGTTACTGAAGCTAGTCGCGTGCCTTTAGCCTTTGCGAGGGCACCCATCTCGTTAATAGATTTAGTCTCTCCGGAGCCTGATATCACGATAAGCAAATCATCCGTTTCAACAGCGGGGGTAACCGTCTCTCCGACTACGTAAACGTTAAGCCCCAAATGCATCAATCGCATTGCGAAGGCCTTGGCGACCAGGCCTGACCTTCCCGCACCCATAACAAAAACCCGTTTTTTATTCTGCTGCGCGCTTTCGAGATCACTGATCAGGGAATTGACTTCCACATAGTCTATTTCATCAGCTATCATCTGCACGTTCGCAGCAATAGCTTTCATAGCTGATCTGGCGTACTCTTCTGGTTTTTGTAGTCGGGCTCTTTTCATAGACTCAAATCGACTGCGGCGATAAAAGCTTTATATCTTCCGTTATTCTTGCCGCTCCGCTTTCGCATATGGCCTCCATTATGGCCTCTGTTTCTTTTCAGTTTACTTTAAAGCGTTCCGTTGCCTAGTAGGCTTTTCGAACTCTTCAAATGCGAGTCTGCATAATAAGTAGGCGATTGTTGATTCAGCACCAAGATTTTGATTTATGCCTTCTTGGAGTGATAAACCATCAAAACAGCCTCCTGTAGCCTCGTCATAGATGGGGGAGTGGAGTAGGTTGTTGCCAGTGAACCAGCTAAGGCATGTGCACGCGTTTTGGTAGTACTCTCTTTTTCCAGTGACTCGGTAAGCGTCTAAGAGTGCCTCGACAAGTGCTCCGACGTCGATGGCCTGTTCATCGCTAATGGCCCTCTGTTGACCACGGATGTACCAGCCGGCGTTTCCTATTACGTTTATCGCACCTTTAGATGTAAGCACCGCATCCCATAGAAAACCAAGCGTTCGTTCGCCACACGAAAGAAGTTTCGGCTCACCTATGGCATCGTAAGCTAAGAGCATGGCTTGGGGCAATCGAGCGTTTGAGTAAGTCATGACGTCTTCAAACCATTCCCAATCAGGGGCCCTGGTCGCCTCGTAGCTGTGCAGCATCTTAGCGGAAAGCGCTCGAATCTTTTCTTGTGCTTCGCGAATTGAGGCTCGTGAATGGTAGAACCCTAGAAGCGAATAAGCAATCGGACGCAGAGAAAAGTCGCTTGTCGCGTGCTTTGCTGCTCCTTCAAAGATGATTCGGGCGACTTCACGGACACTCTTAGGAAGCTTTGTGGTGCTATAAACGTATCCGCAAGCCCAGAGCGTCCTTCCTAACACGTCATCAGCGCCTACCGAATCGAGAAACTCACGCTGGTAACTCATGAAATTGTGCATTGTGCCGTCTTCTTTTTGCGCATAAAAAGTGAAGGCCAAGTACGTCCTTAACAAGTCAAAAATCGATTCATCCTTGAACACATTGTAGTGTTTTGCAGTCACAAGCAGTGCTCTGACATTGTCATCAGTACAGTACCCTTCAAATCTATTTGGAATTGCGTACTTAGCGTGTTGAAATATGCCCGTGCAATCAGTGAGTGTCTTGACATGCTTTAGCGTAACAGGGGGGAGCAGGCTATCACCGTAAAGTCGTTGGTCTCTATTCGTCATATACATGGCTGTTGTCCGATGAAGAAATAGTTGCACGCGATCGTGGGTTCGCTTGCAGTCATCATCTGAAATCGGTTAGCATTCCAGAATTACTCGCGAGCTTCACGAACCCACCAATCTGAAAATTGTCACTCGACATCTTGCAACGGTTGCTTAGTCAGTTATATATCTAAGTTCGCGCTAGTAGTGTCAGTCATCCAGTCTATAACTGGCCTAATCGGTCTAGCCATGCAGCGCTCGAAATTAGTCTCTAAATCCTCGTTACTAGCTGCTGTCGCACTCATCGTGTTGGCCACTTTGGTGGTCCCGGCGAGCGCGGCCGAGCTAACTGTAGGTACCGGTGGGCAGTACACAACCATCCAACAAGCAGTAAATGCGGCGACATCGGGCGATACCATAAGTGTCGCTCCCGGCACGTACACTGAGAACGTCGTCGTCGATAAACCTCTGACGATCACAGCTGCGAGTGAGCGACCCACCGTGCACGCCGCCGATGCGAGCAAAGATGTTTTCCTGTTGACGAGCCCTGGCGTGCATATTAACGGCTTGACGATTGCAGGAGGGGAGTCAGGCGTTAAGCTTCAAAACACGTCGAAGTGTGTAGTGACTAACGTCTTCGCACAGGATAACGTGCGGGGGGTGTACCTCTCATACAGTACGGAAAATGAGATCAGTAACAACAATCTTGCTAACAATGACTACGGAGTATATGGCGACTACGCTTCACTTAATAGCATCTCCTCTAACGTTGCAACTGGCGAAAGGGGGAGTAGTGCAGCTCTCGGGGACGGCATATTCTTGAACTACGGGGATTCGAATACAATCGCGCGGAATAATCTGAGTGCGAATCACGTCTTCGGGATCTCCATATACACCTCAACTCGAAACATCATCTCTAATAACACCATGAGCGACAATGCCAATGTTGGCGTTCGTCTCGGCCCGGGATCCAACAACAACACGCTTACCTTTAACACGATTGTTAGTAACGGTCAGATATCTCAACAAGCGTCACCAAACTTCCCGACTTCCGGAATCCTGATCGTCAGTGCAACAGGCAATCAGATCTATCTTAATAGCTTCATCAACCAGCCAATCGCTATACTAGACGCATCAGCCGCGATTTTGAATTCTCCGGAAAAAATGGCATATACGTTCAACGGGGTTGGGCAGACAGGGTATATGAGCAACTATTACTCAGACTACAAAGGGACCGATGTGAACGGCACCGGGATCGGCAGCACACCCTCTACTTATGGCGACCAGTTCCCCCTCATACAGTCAGTGACAAGCTACGGGACGATTATTCCTGTCAGTACGGTCACTCCGACCCCTTCTCCACAGAGCGAAAATTCAACAACGGTTTCTGATAATCAAAGCATCAGTGGGATACAAGTCCCGAGTTTCCCGAGTCTCGAAGCGCTCTCCATAGTAGTAGTCTGCGCAGTGGTTGGACTTGCAATCGCATTTTTTATCCTACGACGACCACCCCCGAGCGAATAGGGCATCTGGTTTCGTTGCTTTGTAAGGCGCGCTATATGCATCGCGACAACTTTTGTTAAAACGTAAACCCAAAAAACGTAATCTCAAGTTCCCCTAACGCTTCGATCGAAACACTTTTTACGGCTTGAGTGTTACTACTCATTGCAGAAGTATTACAGATTAGACAGTGAGTGAAATGGAACAAGGACTAGTGCGCACGTGTATATCCCTCCCTGAAGGTCTTTTAAGTCAGTTTGACGAGATCACAAAAAAGAGGGGGTACTCTTCTCGCTCCGAGGGAATGCGGGACGCCATAAGGAACACTATAGTTCTTTATGAGTGGATGAACCAGGTCGATGGAAAACGCTTAGGCGTTATTTCGCTTGTTTATG
>JGI20197J15001_1000046_pt1 | contig 16419 bp, 13 predicted proteins | sample NGESurdeep092012_2_FD_15001 | JGI IMG/M metagenome (IMG submission 15001)
GAGTTTGATTTCAGGCTGCCTGTCACCCACTTTTTTCGATTTTAAATATTTTGATCCTGTCAGGTAGCCACCGAATGATCCTGCCAAACCAATAAAGATATATACAGCTGTAATGACACTAAGGAGAGTAACCGGACTCAATTGCTCTAAATCAATCTGTTTCACAGCATATTTGTACAGATCCGATAATATCTTTATAAAGTTAAAGCCATATAATATTAATAGGCTTACAAGCTTATGGAGTATTGTGCTCAGAACAGCAAATGCTCCTCCGGTTAGATAACCAATTAAATTTTTGCCGAATATTGATATGAACAATTCAATCAATATTGCTTCAGTAAAAATTCCAATCATCGGACCAAGGATGAGAGCGCTTGGCGAAATGGACTTCATGAGAGCACATATGATGCCTGCCCTCCAGATAAGGCCATTTTCTTTCCATACCTGAATGAAAGCTATTAATATGAAGACACCTATGAATGAAAGGATCATTCCGGAGAGCGGAATCCTCAGATTATGCAGAAAACTACCAAGAATTATTTCAATTGACGCCCAGATACTGCCAACAACCGAAGCTTTAAGCCATATTGAGTTAAGTGGTTTGTAGATTATTGTTTCCATAATTAATATCAATAATCAGATCGCTTAAATTACTCTTTTATTCTTGAGGATGAATAAAATAAAAACTCCTGTTTTTGATTTCCGAAGTTCGAATAATAGAATTTCTAATCAATATGTCATTATCATTTTTATCTGATATCTTAAATACACCTTACGATTCGCAATTAACGAAATGGTTATCGATTTGATTGTCTTTTGTTACCGGAACTGCAATTTTTATTATCTTTCTTTATGATGTCACTACGCTAAATTATAGAGGATAGTTGATTATTTTTTTATAGAGTTTGGTCCGAAAGCATTAATGACTTCTTCCTTCTATATTTTTAGGTAAATTAGTTTCCTTGCTATATTTGTGNTGAGATTTTAAATATTCTGATTATATTACGATACATAAGATATAATTAACCACGCGGGATGTCAATAATGAACAACCTGAATTATGGAGTAATTGGCAATTGCAGGAGTGCAGCTCTTGTATCAGATAAAGGAAGTATTGACTGGTGTTGCCTGCCCGATTTCGATTCACCTTCAGTTTTCGCCAAAATACTTGATAGCGAAAAAGGAGGTTATCTTAGTTTTGATGTCGATGATAGCTACAGCATTTCCCAGCGCTATTTATACCGGACAAATGTGTTATGTACTGAATTTAAATCATTACAGGGCGCTTTTGAGGTGATCGACTTTATGCCAAGATACAAAACAAGCGAAAATGAATATTATATCCCGGCTGAAATATATCGCTATATAAGGTTGATTTCCGGTACTCCCGGTTTCAGGATAAAATATTGCCCTATCCTTAATTATGCCAGAGATGAAGTTTCCCATGTAACAGAAGACAATCATATAAGAACCTACTCCAAGGTAAGACCGACAGACTGTATATATTTATATTCGAGTTTAAATCTTAATGATATTTTAGAAGCACAGGAAATAGAACTTACTCAAAATCAGTTTCTTTTATTATCCTATAATCAAAAATTAATAGACATAGATATTAACAGGGTTTATCTTGAATATCAACGCACAAAAGTATATTGGTTAAACTGGACAAACCGTTCCAAGAAGTTTGAGAAATATACTGAAGAAATAAACAGGAGTTTACTTGTGCTTAAGATTATGTCTTATCAACCTTCAGGCGCTGTATTAGCGGCACTGACAACAAGTATCCCTGAGACAATAGGTGAAGTACGGAATTGGGATTATCGTTTTTGCTGGCTGCGGGATGCTTCAATGTCTATCAACACTTTAATGGAAATGGGTCATTTAAATTCTGCCCGGCGTTTTTTAATATATATCGAAGGTATTCTTAGATCTAAGGTCGATTCATTCCAAATTATGTATGGTATCAGGGGTGAGCGGGAACTCCGGGAAACGGATCTGCCAAACCTTTCAGGGTATGAAAATTCAAAACCTGTGAGAGTAGGCAATAGTGCATATACTCAAAGGCAAAATGATGTATTTGGTTATCTGTTAAACGTCATTTATCAATATTATGAGTTTTTGCCGCGTACTCTGGCCGAAATTGAAGATATGTGGGAAATCGTCAGAAATATTTCCCGGACTGTTTCAACACATTGGGAAAAGCCGGATAAAGGGATCTGGGAAATACGATACGATGAAAAACACTATGTTTTCTCAAAAGTAATGAGTTGGGTAGCAATGGACAGGGCATCAAAAATTGCTTGTCTGCTCAATAAAAAATACTATGCTGAATCATGGAAAGGCATTGCAAATGATATTAAAGAAGATGTATTAAAGAATGGCTGGAAAGAAGATCTGCAATCGTTTACACAGACTTATGATAATTCCAATGTTGATGCCTCATTGCTATTAATGGCAGAATATGGTTTTATAGATGCTCATGATATAAAATATCAAAAAACAGTAATCGCCGTAAAAAAGGCACTTTTGAATAATGGATTAATGTACCGATATATAAACTCCGATGATTTTGGAAAACCTTCAACGTCTTTTACTATTTGCACATTCTGGTTAATTCAGGCTTTGTTCAGAATTGGCATGAAAGATGAGGCCAAAACAATATTTGAAAACCTATTAAAATGCAGGAATCATGTTGGGCTCTTTAGTGAAGGCATTGACTTCTCCACCAAAAGGCTTCTGGGTAATTTTCCTCAGGCTTATTCACATTTAGCCCTGATTAATACTGCTATACTTTTTTCTGAAGAAAAATATATTTCAAAATTTATCAAGCCGTAGCCGGAACGAGTAGAATCATATTCCTGAAATTTATTTCTTGTCTTTAATAATCCTTTTTATTGCGATAGTGGTATTGTTTACGAAAATGAATATCGCTTATTAGAATACAGGAGACTCGCATAACAGGTCTTCATCCAAAACTTCAGATTATAGACTAGCCTATCAAAGATTGTTGCAAAACATATGCCATTAATCCGGCAAAAAAGCCTGTGAGGGCAAGCCAGCTTATATTCTTTAAATACCAGAAAAAGTTTATTTTCTCTATTCCCATTACTGCCACACCTGCTGCTGAACCAATTATAATAGCACTTCCGCCTGTCCCGGCAGAAAGAGCAAGAAATTCCCAAAACATATGATCAGTTGGAAACATTTGAAGCGTAAACATACCCTGTGCCGCAGCAACTAACGGCACATTGTCGATTATAGCAGAGAGGAGGCCTAAAAATGTGCCAGTTATATACTCATTCTTAATATGTTTAATTGTAAACTCAGCCAATCGGCCTAATATACCAATGGATTGAAGGGCAGAAACTGCAAGCAATATTCCAAGAAAGAAAAGAATGCTTGATGTGTCAATCTTTCGTAAAGCATTGGTAACTGAATACTTATGCCGTTCTTCAGGATGCTTGTTTAAGTGAATTATACTACTTACTATCCAAATTATACCGAGGGCCAGTAGCATCCCCATAAAAGGCGGCATATGAGTGACAGTCTTAAATACCGGAACAAAAATCAATAAACCGACTCCAGTAAACAGGATAACTTTGCTTTCATAAGTATAATCACTTCTCGTTTCTTCCTTTTTGTCAATTTCATTTTTCCTTAACCTGATTGTCAGAATTAATAGTGGGATTAAAACAGCAATAATACTTGGGAACAATGTTTTGACAATTATGTTTAATGCAGTTATTTGTCCTCCTATCCACAGCATCGTGGTGGTGACATCCCCTAACGGCGACCATGCTCCTCCGGCATTAGCAGCTATTATTACCATTGATAAAAACCACAAACGATCTTTTCTTTCCTTAATAAGTTTGGCACTTAAAGATGTCATTACAATTGCAGTAGTCAGGTTATCGAGAATCGCTGACAGGAAAAAAGTTATTACAGTTACTAGAATCAATAGTTTCGGTATTGATCTGCTTTTTATAGTATCTGTAATTATGTTAAAACCTTGATGAGAATCAATTACTTCTACAATGGTCATAGCCCCCATAAGAAAAAACAATATTGAAGCAATATCAGCGAGATGTTGAAGTAACTGATGTTCGACTTCTGAAACTGGTTTATCAGTAAGAAAATAAAACAACCAGCACAGAACGCCTGTAATAAGTGCTGATGCTGCCTTGTCAATTCGTATTTTATGTTCAAAAGCTATTCCAATATAACCAATAACAAAAACTGCAATTATTATTCCATTCATCTGCATTTTTCATTAGACTGATAATGAGAGATTTAAGCAGTATTTACAAAGGTTGATATTATAAGTATTTATTTGTAAATTTATAAATAAAAAATCAGTATGGCATGCCTGAAGAAATTCACTTTGAAAGATTAGTAATTGCAGCTTATCGTTTACCTTTTAAATTCAGTAAAACAAAAAAAGGGTACAGAGCAGTGCAAAATTCCGGTGGCCTTGTTTCTGCTATCCTCTCTTTGTCTGAAAACTTTAAAAAAAGTGATGCCAATGGATTTAAGGACAAGATAATCTGGACTGGGATTGCTGATAATCTGCCAGATAATTTTTCATCAGATAAATTCGATAACGAATATTTTGACCTGGCCCCTGTTATTTTGCCGCCACATTTAAACGATCTGTTTTACGGGGGGTTTTGCAATGATCTCATCTGGCCATTATTCCATTATTTCCCTTCATACAGTGTGTTTAATTACAGCTACTTTCAGGCATATAAGGAAGCCAATTCCAAATTTTGTGATGAAATTGTCAAAGTTATTAAGCCGGGAGATTTTATCTGGGTGCATGATTATCAGTTAATGCTTCTGCCTGAAATGATACGGGAAAAACTACCGGGAGCTACTATCGGATTTTTTCTTCATATTCCTTTCCCGTCATTTGAGATTTTCAGGTTAATGCCTAGGCTTTGGCGTGAAGCTGTCATTAACGGAATGTTAGGGGCCGATTTAGTCGGGTTTCATACTCACGACTATACGCAGCATTTTATAAAATCCGTCAGACGGACTGTTGGTTATGAGTGCAGGCAGAATATAATATATTCTCCGCATAAGATTGTAAAGGCAGATGCCTTCCCTATAGGTATTGACTATAATAAATACCATTCTGCATGTATGGAAGAGCATGTATTGACTGAAAAACAAAAGATAAAAAAGAACCTTTCCGGTCAAAAGCTAATTTTTTCTGTTGACAGGCTCGATTATTCCAAAGGTTTACTTTTACGGCTTAAGGGATATGAAACATTTCTTGAAACTTTTCCCAAATGGCGTTCAAGAGTAGTTTTCAATATGGTCGTTGTTCCTTCGCGCGTCAATATTGAAAAATACAAGGAGATGAAGCAGGAAATAGAATCAACCGTCGGCCGTATTAACGGTAAATACAGCTCATTAGTCTGGAGACCAATCATTTATCAGTATAAATCATTATCTTTTAATGAGATGGTTGCTCTTTACGATTTAAGTGATGTTGGACTTATCACACCCTTACGTGATGGTATGAATCTTGTTGCTAAAGAATATATTGCCTGTCAGATTGAAAATAAGGGTGTTTTAATCCTGAGTGAAATGGCAGGTGCAGCAGCAGAGCTGAATGAAGCTTTAATTATTAATCCGGCAGATAATATTGAAATGGCGGAAGCAATTTTTAAAGCACTTGAAATGGGAACAGAGGAAAAGCATATTCGCCTTGAAAGGATGCAAAACCGGATATCGAGCTATAACGTTTTTACCTGGGCCTTGGATTTTTTCAATCAGACATCTGAAATTAAACAACAACAAAATCTAATGAGTATACGATTTATTAAGAAAACAATTTCATCACAAATCATTTCTGGTTATAAAAATTCAGCTAATCGGATCCTTTTTCTCGACTACGATGGCACACTTGTCTCTTTTGCCAAATATCCCGAATTGGCAACGATTAATAAGAATACTTTGGGGATAATAAAAAAATTATCTGCCGATCCAAAAAACCAGATTGTCATTATAAGCGGCAGGACCAGAGATTTTCTTGAAAAACAGTTCTCAGGCGTTAATGTCACTTTAGTTGCCGAACATGGCTACTTTATAAAAAGAGCGGAAGAGAATTGGGAATCGACCATTAATACTGATTTAAAATGGAAAGAAGTCGTACTTCCTATTCTTAATCAATATGTTAGTCGCTGTAACGGAACTTTTATTGAAGAAAAAGCAGGTAGTATTGCCTGGCATTACCGGAATGCCGATTCTGATTTTGCCCAGTTGCGTCTGCATGAATTACGGGATGATCTTTCAGAAATTATTCGCCATAAAACAGAATTCGAAATTCTTGAGGGGAATAAGGTGCTTGAAGTAAAAAGTGGTAAATACGATAAAGGCCAGGCTGCCATTAATTTAATGAAAAACAAACACTTTGACTTTATACTTGCCGCAGGTGATGACAAAACTGATGAATCACTTTTTAAAATACTTCCTGTTTCAGCATATACAATAAGGGTTGGATTAAGTCCCTCAATAGCTAAGTATAATGTTTCTGATTTTTCTTATTTATTAAAACTATTGGAGACAATGGCTGAATGATTTTTATTTGGAATTAATGATAGATAAGCTTTATCAAATTATATAAAATAAGGTACATTCATACCTCCCGCTCCTCAGATATTTTATGGAGTTTGGAGTTGTAAGTGGCAATAATTCCTTTACGTGTGATCAAACCAACCAGATGTCCGGGATCCTCATGTTCTACAACCGGAATACGTCCTATGTTCCTTGAACCCAGGTACTTCGAAAAAGGGATGTATCGCGAATTTGGTAAATTTTTAAAACAAAACGTCGATGTACCTATAATACTTGCCGGCTGTATGGATAATCCTGAGATGGCCTATGAGGCCTTCGGCACCTGCTGTGATATTATAGCCTACGGAAGACCGATGCTGACAAGCGAATTGTAAATGGAAGAACTTCATAATAATAACACCACTATAAAAAAATATCATGAACAAGAACGCTGACCGGATTATCCTACAGGATATTGCACGAAAGGCAATGATCTCAAGAGGATTGGCACCAGATTTTCCTGATGCTGAAATCGCAGAATTGAATAAAATATTACTTCCGGCTACCTGTAAACCTGAAATTGCCAAGGATATGCGCGATCTGCTATGGTGTTCAGTCGATAATGCGGATTCACTTGATCTCGATCAATTAACATTTGCGGAATCACTGGAAGGAAATAAGGTTAGAATATTGGTTGCCATTGCGGATGTTGATGCATTAGTAAATGCTAAATCTAATATTGACAATCATGCCAGCCAAAACACGGCCTCTGTTTATACTGTTGCCAGGATATTTCCAATGCTCCCTGAGAAATTATCAACCGATCTCACGTCGCTGTGTCTGGATTCCGATCGCTGTGCTATTGTTGTTGAAATGATACTTGGAAATGATGGAAAAGTACAACAATCTGATGTTTATCAGGCAATAGTGCGCAACCATGCAAAGCTCCAATATGCGAGATTAGCTGCCTGGCTCGATGGAAAAGGGGCTGACTATCCGGAAATTACCAGGGTTAATGGACTTGCTGAGAATATAAAACTGCAGGACCGTATGGCACAAATGATTAAAGAGTTGCGTCATGAGCATGGCGCTTTGGAATTTGAAACGATTGAAGCCATGCCAATCTTTGACGGAGATACCTTGAAAGAAATGAAGGTTGAGCAAAAAAACAGAGCCCTAGATTTGATTGAGGATTTTATGATCGCAGCAAATGGGACAACAGCCCGTTACTTAACGGGGAAAAATTTCCCTTCACTGAGAAGAGTTGTCAGAATTCCTAAACGTTGGGATCGGATCGTAGAACTGGCTTCCGAGAATGGATTTTCGTTACCCGCAGAGGCTGACTCCAAATCTCTTGCCGAATATCTTAAGTTCATAAAGCAAAAAGACCCGCTGCATTTCGTTGATATGTCCATTAGTGTACTTAAACTTTTAGGGTCAGGTGAATATGTTGTGGACACACCTGGTGCTATACCACCAGGTCATTTTGGTCTGGCTGTGAAAGATTATACACATTCTACTGCTCCCAACAGACGCTATCCTGATCTGATCACACAACGTTTGCTGAAATCGGCTATCTCAGGCAAGCCTATTCCCTATACAATGGAACAATTGGGACAGATTGCGACTCATTGTACGATGAAGGAAGATGATGTGAAAAAGGTAGAGCGGCAGGTTGAAAAGTCGGCTAATGCTATACTCATGCAGTCCAGAATTGGAGAAATATTTGAAGCAATCGTCAGTGGTGCATCGCCAAAAGGGACATGGATAAGGCTTTTTCATCCGCATGTTGAAGGAAAACTGGTAAATGGATTTAAAGGATTAAAAGTGGGACAAAAACTAAGAGCACGTCTAACACATATAAATGTGGAATCAGGATATATAGATTTTGAAAAGGTTAAATGATGTAATTCTTTTTTTTGGTATCATCTTTCAGTGCCTCGAATCCCGAGACTACGTCAAACAGTTCCTCATCAATTGTACTTTGTCGCAAGCTATGAAACTTATGGTTAAGATCGTCCAACATTTCTTCTATGTTTTTTTCAGCTCTTTGCATGGCAGCCAAACGACTTGAATTCTCACTTGCTAAAGATTCAGCACATGCCTTGAACAAAGAAACAAAAAGGTATCCATCAATTAGTTCCAACAAGGTCGTTCTAATTTCTCCTATTACCTGTGGTATTTTTTTAGTTGGCCAGTTAAGTTCCGATAACGTCTGTTTCCATTTTGTATCTAACGGTAATAAGCGCTGACTAACAGGCAAGTAAGTTGCCGCTGATACCGGTTGATTATGAAAAATATAAACTTCTTTCGCATCTCGTTTTTCATTGGTCTCTTGACTTTTAACCAAAATTTGCCCGACCAGCTGGGTAATCGCATCAACAGAACCTGGAACCTGAAAATGATTTGTAATAGTAAAGCCTGCATCCGATAGAAGTAATTGAACACGTTCTCCAACAGCCCATATTTCCTTTTTACCCTGTAAGTTACTGAGCGATTTGGATACGAACCCGGTAAGTGAATCATTAAACTGCCCTACTAAACCCTGATCAGATCCGAAAACTATTGCACATATCAGTTTTTCATTATTTTTTCCCCGGTCAGGCTTTTCTGTTATGACATCAATTTTTATTTGCCTGAAATACGCAATTATGCCTAAAGCTATGGTATGATAATAGTCCCCAAGCGATTCAACAGCCATTTCGTACTGTCCAATATTAGAAGCTGCCACAGCTTTCATCGTCCTGACTACCGATTTTATATCTTCTGCACCTTCCAATTTTCTGCGCAGGTTTTCTAATGTATCCATTACTTCTGATTTTGATCTGGTTCAGGTTCTTTTTTTGTTTTTGTTTTTGTTTCTGATGCTGATTTTGGTTCGGGTTCAGGTTCTTTTTTTGGTTTTGTTTCTGTTTCTGTTTCTGTTTCTGTTTCTGATGCTGATTCTGGTTCAGGCTTATCATTAAAAGGAGCAAGTGTATCACCGGCAATTTTCAAAATAATTTCACGGTCTGTATCGCTCAGGTCATTATCTGACAATAACCGGTTGAGCACCTCCTTTGAAAGTTCTGTAATTATCTTCTGCAATGCCGCTTCCGCCTCCTGCACCTTGTTAACGGGTACAACATCAAAAAGTCCGCCCGACAATGCAAGAAGAATGACAATCTGTTCAGGAACAGGCATTGGATGAANTTCATTTTGTTTGAGACAAACTCGAATACGCTTCCCATGTTCAATTATTTTCCGCGTATTTTCATCTAGTCGTGTACCAAAACGGGAAAAGGTTTCCAGTTCTTCAAACTGAGAATAAGCTAATTTAAGGTTACCTGTAATAGAACGATATGCAGGTAGTTGAGCTTTACCTCCTACACGGGAAACTGATTTACCGACGTCAACTGCAGGTAGTATACCCAATTCAAAAAGCTTTGGAGATAAGTAGATCTGTCCATCGGTTATGGAAATAAGATTTGTAGGAATGTATGCAGAAATATCCTGCGCTTCAGTCTCGATAATTGGTAATGCAGTAAGCGAACCTCCTTTCAGGTTACCACTCAGGTGAGTGGACCTTTCCAGTAATCTTGAATGTATATAGAAAATATCTCCTGGAAATGCTTCACGTCCGGGAGGTCTTCTCAATAAAAGTGATAGTTCACGATAGGCACGTGCGTGATGTGTCAGGTCATCATAGACTATAAGCACATCGCGACCTTGTTCCATAAAATATTCAGCAATGCTAGTGGCAGCATACGGAGCGATGTATTTCAATCCCGGGGCATTGTTCCCTTCAGTGGCAACCACAATAGTATATTCCATTGCGCCTTTTTCTTCCAGGTTAGCTATAACTTTTGCTATGGATGATGCCCGCTGTCCGATAGCGCAATAAACGCATATTACATTTTTGTCATTCTGATTGAGTATCGTGTCAATTGCAATAGCTGTTTTGCCTGTCTGACGGTCTCCTAAAATCAATTCACGCTGTCCGCGACCAATAGGTATGAGTGCATCGATAACCTTTAATCCTGTTTGNAANGGAATNGANACNGTANNNCGATCCATTATNGCNGGAGCNGNNCGCTCNATAGGNAGTCGTTGTTTAAAAGAAAAAGAACCNTTTCCNTCCACNGGTTCTCCTAANGGGTTNATCACTCTNCCGATCAGGGNGTTATCNACCGGGATGTCCATTACNCGACCTGTCCNTTCTACTTCATCNCCGGCATTNAATAAGGAATCTTCACCAAGAAGAATTGCNCCNATCGAATCTTCATCNATATTGTATGCNATACCAAATAAACCATTTGGAAACTTNAACAGTTCNTCAAAACCTNCACCCGGAAGGCCNAAAACTTTAACAATTCCTGCTGATACGCTGATTACTGAACCCACCTCGCGGGGGACCAAGGGAAGAATAAATCTTTTTCTACCCCTGGCTAATTGATCAAATGTATTATCTATTGTTTTATTAAATTGGTGTATTAGCATGTTGAAAAAGTCGTTACTGGTTACTGGTTACTGGTTTTGCTTTTGGTTTCGCCTTCGTCTTCNCTTGAACTTTTTGCTTTGCTTTCGGTTCCTGTTTCTCTTTGTCGTTTGCATCAACCATTTTTTCAGGTTCTTCTTTTAATTCTGCTTTCAACGTTTCGGAGATACTTTTTTGAATTGAACTCAGGTACTCTGAAATACTCCATGCCAGTTTGTATCCATTGGAAGTAAGTTCAATACCGCCAATTAATTCGGGTACAGTTTTAAATTGAAACTGAGGTTTTGTGCCGAGTATTTCATTTACAGTACTTTTAATTTCGGTTTGCTGTTTTGGAGGCAAATCATATGCGGTTTGCACCAGTATGGAATTTGAACCGGTTCTGAAAGCCTCAATAAGTTTCTTTTTCTCCTCATTTTTTGATTCCTTTAAATGACCGACAAAGATATTTACCGATTGTTCTTCCAAACTCATGGATGCAAGGTCTTTAAGAGTTTTTCTTGTTATAGCGAAGACTTCGTTCTGTGTCTTTTGNGCGAGTTCATGCTCAAGGTTCTCTTGTATGGCATTCAATGATTTTTCNAGCTTGGAACGCAAAACAGCGGCTTCATTCCTTGCCTCTTCAAGTAGTTTCTCCCGCTCTTCATTTGTTTCGGCAATAACGTTGTCCATCAGCTTTTTCTTTTGCTGATCAAACTTTTCATTTTTTTTCAGGAATTCGACCTGTTCCTTTTTAGCTTCAGTCTCTTTAGCTTGTGCATCCTTCAGTTGAGAAGCAATTTTATTTTCACGTTCGTCAATAGCTTTAAGTACGGGCTTATAGAGAAATCGTCTGAGCAACCACACTAAAACGAAGAAATTAATTATCTGAGCTATTACTGTGAACCAGTTAATTTTCATTTTGTGTTTTTTACTTTGCAATGATATGATTCCAGAACGGGTTAGCAAAGATTAGAATCATCGAGACTACGAAACAATATATTGCTGTTGACTCAATCATAGCCAATCCCACGAATAAAGTTCTCGTGATGGTTGGTGACGCATCGGGCTGCTGAGCTATAGAACTTAATGCCGATGATACTGATTTGCCTTCGCCGATAGCAGGCATCATACATCCGATTCCTGTTGTGAGCCCGGCAGTAACAATTGACGCTACTCCAATAATGCTTACACTATCCATTTTTTATCCTCCTTTTATTTAGTTGTTATTAATTTTGTTTTATCTGATTTTCTTGTTCCTTCTACGGCCCCTGCAATATAAACTGTAGCCAGGATGCTGAAGATATATGCCTGCACCATACCTGTTAACAGACCAAGAGCTTTCATTACAATTGGAAATATTAATGGCGTTATGCTTAACAGGATGGCAACAATCATTCCCCCACTCATGATATTGCCAAACAATCTCACAGCTAATGCCAGTGTTCGCGAGATTTCACTGATAAGATTAAATGGTAACATAATGAAAGTTGGTTTTAAATATGATTTAAGGTAACCCGACAATCCACTCTTCATAATACCAAAAAACGGTACTGCCATAAAAACAGAAATTGCAAGGGCAGCAGTCGTGGACAAGGAACCGGTAGGCGCTTCGTACCATGGAAGAATGATACAAATATTGGCAGTACCGATAAATAAAAACAAAGTGCCGATAAAAGCAATATATTCTTCAGGGTGGTTTAGCCCAACTTCTTTAATTTGGTTGTTCATGAAGGTTACAAGCATCTCAAGGATGCATTGCCAGCGCGAAATATGAATACCTGTTTTAAGTTTTCGTGTTATTAATACTGATACAACCACCAGCATCAGCATTATTGCCCAGGTCGTAACAATAGTCAGGTTAATGGTAATAAAACCATGTTGCCAAAAAATAGTTTCGTCCGGACTAAGTTTCATGACTGACCTCTTTATTTAACAGAACTTGTTTTTCTTCATTCGTTTTTGTAAAGTGTATGACAGTATAACGAGCTATTATAAAGCCGGCTACACAGATAAGGAGTCTTTGCCAACTGCCAGAAAATATATAATAAAATCCTATCAACGTGATACTTACACGTAAAATGAAACTACCCAAAAACCATAATGCAGGTATTTTTGAGGTAACTAATTTTCTTACTGTCAACCAAAGCCCGCCAAAGAATAGTGTTCCCAGTAATAATCCTCCAATAAATGCCAAAATCATGTATACAATTTCATTCATCTTTTTCGTTTTTTTGGTTCATCTCTTTATGTTCTTTCGTTATCCAATGCCATGCAATCAGGCAGCCTGCGAATAAACCTAATATCAAGCAGGTCAAAGTCCAGGAAAATGATTCGGGATGCTTTTTATCCAGCCATATCCCCAATGCCGCTCCGAGCAAAGTAGGAACTGCAACCGTCCAACCTATAATTCCGAACATTCCCAATCCAAACCAAACGCTTCTCTTACTTTCACCCAAAGCTTTCAGTTTGCGATTTGCTTTTTCTCCAACCTCATTAGCAAAATAATTTGTGTCTTTTTTTTCTGTTGGTTTCATTTTTATTCTTTGCGAAATTTTATCATATTGTAAATGAATCCGCTTTCCATTTTTGCTGTAACAGAACGAACGTTTTTTTCGTTTTCATCCAAATCCTTAAACTCCTTTTCTACAGATTCATGCAGCTTATCAAGATCTGATCCCCCAATTGCATTGCGAACAGATACCAGGACCTGCGTACCTGTTTTAACCAGGACGCCCTTATCAACAGCTAAATAATGAACGCTTTTCGAGTCCGTTTCATAAGTAAAAATGCCAGGGACCAATGCTGCTACACAATCGAGTCTCTGCGGTAACAAGCCAAAGAAACCTTCACTGGTCTCTGCAACAATACTTTTGACATTTTTGATATCGGCAAATATCCTGAATGGCAGAAGAATCTTTAAGTCCATTGCTGTATTATCCATCTCTATTTGGTTTTCTTTTCTTTCCCTGATTTCTTCTTATTTGCAGAACCGGGCTTCTTTTTGTCANCCTTTTTATTTTCTTTTATTGAAGATCCGGATTTATTTTTATCGGGATCTTTGATTTCTTTTACTGCAGAATCTGATTTATTTTTTTCAGTATTTTTATTTGATTTATTTTTTGCTTCATCAATTGATCCTATCATATAAAAAGCGCTTTCCGGAAGATCCTTAAACTCATCCGAAAGAATGCGTTCACAACCGCTAAGAGCATCGTCCAGATTTACTTCCTTTCCTTTCATTCCACTGAATTGTTCGGTGGTGAAAAAAGGCTGGGTAAGAAATCGTTCCAAACGTCTTGCCCGGTTTACTACATTACGGTCATCAATAGATAATTGTTCCAGACCAAGCATAGCAATAATATCCTTGAGTTCTTCATATTGTGCGAGTGTATGCCTTATTTCCTGAGCAAGGGCATAATGTTTTTCGCCAATTATTGAAGGTGTGGCCATTTTAGAATTGGATTGCAACAAATCAATAGCAGGATAAAGACCCTCACTTGCTTTTTTCCTTGAGAGAACAATGGATGCAGAAAGATGAGAAAACGTATGAACTGCAGCTGGATCAGTTAAATCGTCAGCAGGCACATAAACAGCCTGAATAGATGTGATGGCTCCTGCATCGGTATTGGCTATCCGCTCCTCCAGTTGCGACAATTCCGTTCCCATTGTTGGCTGGTAACCCAAACGTGAAGGCATTTGTCCCATTAAACCCGATACTTCCATTCCCGCCTGTATAAAGCGGAAAATATTATCAATAAGCAATAAAACATCACGGTGTTCATCATCACGAAAATATTCAGCCATTGTTAAAGCTGCATGACCAACACGAAAGCGTGCGCCTGGTGGTTCATTCATCTGTCCGAACATCATCACCATGTTCTTCAATACTCCAGCTTCTTTCATATCATGATAAAGTTCATGACCTTCGCGGCAACGTTCTCCAATGCCGCAAAACATACTAACTCCTTTGTTATGTCCGACCATATTGTGGATCATCTCAGTAAGCAGAACTGTCTTTCCTACACCGGCTCCCCCAAATAAACCAGCTTTCCCTCCACGTTCTAATGGGATAAGAACATCAATGGCTTTAATACCAGTAACAAAAACCTCGGATTTTGTTGATCGTTTTGCTAATGCAGGAGGTGATTGATGTATATTACGCCACTCAACGCCTGACAATGGTTTCTGATGATCAATGGTAGTGCCGAATACATCGAACATGCGACCCATGATCTTTTTGCCCACTGGCACTTTAAGTTCCTTGCCATCTGTTACTACAGCCATGCCTCTCGATAATCCCTGAGTAGGAGTTAATGAGATACCCCGTACACGGTGCACATCCAGCTGGGTAAGTACTTCAATAACTATTTGATTATCCTTTCCCGAATGAAGCGATGTGTAAATAGATGGCAAATTATTTTCAAACAAAACATCAACGACACTACCCCTTACAGAAATAATTTTACCATAGATTAAGGTATTGTTTCTATGCTCTTTAGATGGTTTAACGTTACTATACATAGTTCAATTAAATTCTTTTCCTGATATCAATAGATGATTAAATTTAAAAAGTTCTAAGATCAGCACCTTTAACCGGATAAGTATTACAAAACTTTTTAAAATTTTTGCATAATTCACATATTATCAAAAAATTTGAGATCAAGCATTGATCTCCTATTTCAGTCTCAACATTCTTGCGTTGATGGCTACAATCACTGTACTTACAGACATCAGGGCTGCTCCCAATGCAGGAGTGAGCAGCACACCCCAGGTATATAGTACTCCTGCAGCCAGAGGAATTGCAATGGTGTTATAGCCCGTTGCCCATATAAGGTTCTGAATCATTTTACGATAAGTGGCCTGGGAAAGCTTCAGGATGGCAACAACGTCTAATGGATTGCTTCGTACCAGGATCACGTCTGCTGTTTCGACTGCCACATCTGAGCCTGCTCCAATAGCGATCCCTAAATCGGCCTGAGCCAGTGCCGGCGCATCGTTTACTCCATCGCCGGTCATGGCTACCAAAATCCCACGTGATTGCACCTCTTTCACTTTGGCGGCTTTATCCTGGGGCAGGACTTCTGCAAAATATTCATCCAGACCGATTTGATCTGATACCCATTTGGCTGTCGCTTTGTTATCTCCGGTAAGCATCATGCAGCGTATATTCAATGCTTTAAGAGCATCGATGGCTTGCTTTGCTTCTGGCCGGATTATGTCCGCCAGAGCAATTGCCCCTTTCAAATTCCCATTAACAAGTACAAATACTACTGTTTTACCCTGTGCCTGCAATGGATCTATTCGGGTGTCATTCAGATTGATGTTCTGTTCATGAAGGAAGCCAGGACTAACCACCTTAACATCTTTGCCATCAACCCTTCCTTCGGCCCCTTTGC
>JGI20197J15001_1000060_pt1 | contig 14742 bp, 9 predicted proteins | sample NGESurdeep092012_2_FD_15001 | JGI IMG/M metagenome (IMG submission 15001)
CGGCGTCTCTGACATAGCTGCACTCATCCCACTATTCGCCATAAACGCGACGATGAACCTTTTCGGGCTGATGATGGAGCTGCACAACCAGAANACCGAAAAAACGAACTGGACGGCGTTCATATTCGGATCATTTGCNGGCNTGATTCCGTGGATAGTGATATTCATGTACTTCATAGGAGCGACACANGGATCGTCCGTTCCTACCTTCATCTACTACATCCTCGGGTCCTTGACGTTCTTCTTCCTGCTGTTCCCCCTCAACATGTTCCTGCAGTACAAGAAGGTGGGGAGGTGGAAGGACTACCTGTATGGAGAGTACGGGTACATCGTCCTCAGCATCGTCGCAAAAACAGCATTGGCGTGGCAGGTCTTTGCTGGGACGTTGAGATAATCATACGTAGACAGGATAGGTGATAGAAATGGACATTTTGAAGATCCCCCGTATGGAAAAAGAAGAGTATGACAGGCTAATAAAGGAGAACTACGTGAGCCGGATCGCCTTCAAGGGCACTTCGTATCCGTACGTTGCACCTTTTTTATACGTTTTCGATGGGCACAACCTCTTTTTTTTGTCGACAAAATACGGGAAAAAGATCCAATACTTCAACGAGAATCCCGACGTTGCAGTTGAGATAGAACGGATAAGTCCGGACTTGTCGTCTTACACGTTCGTGACTTTGTTGGGGAAGCTAGTTGAGGTCACCGATCGTGCCGAAGGTCGACGTGTTCGACAACAGTTCGTCAACATGATAAAGACGCGAGGACTCTCAAGCAACGTAGTCGCTGCGCTCGGCCATTCGCCGGCTGAGCCTTTGGAATCTATCGTGAACGAGAATAGGAGCCTCGTATGGAAACTTGACAAGGTGGAGGAATAGTCGCTCTGAAGAATGCATAGATCCTTTTTGCGTCAGCAATCCTGTTTTCAAAAGGGTACTGCATATGCTGTAAGTCGAGGCGTTAATCGAACTAGGCGACATCTCTGTCAAACTCTGGGTTAACGCAGAGCTGTTGCTAATAGCGAGTGAACAAAAGTCAGCGCGGGCACGCACCTATCAAGCGTTTCTTGCTTAACTGACCCGTAGACTCGAGATTTGAACGCGAGTCCGACCTCGAAAGCTTGCAGGAGTATTTCTTAAGTTAACGCTTTTTAAATTACATCCGGTTGTAGAATAAAGTGCAAGTCAAGACGATGTTCTACTCACGTCCGAACTCCTTGTGCACCTTTTGCAACCGTGCGATACTCTTTTTTCGCCCGCTCACTTTCAATTGCGTGATCGACGATAGGTGCGGGATAGCCCGGAATTGCTGCTTCATTAAGCTTGTCGGGAGAATGGAGAAGTGCTGGGGCGATCTCTCGTAACTCAGGGATCCACGTTTTTATGTATCTACAGTCAGGATCATAACGTCGCTGTTGCACCCACGGATTGAAAATTCGAAAATATGGTTGTGCATCGCATCCGGTCGAAGAGCACCACTGCCAGTTACCGTTGTTAACGGCGCGGTCATAGTCAACAAGATTTTGCGCGAAATAGCGCTCTCCCCGACGCCAATCGATGTGCAGATCTTTGACAAGGAACGATGCAACGATCATCCGGACGCGGTTGTGCATGAATCCGGTAGCGTTTAGCTCTCGTATCCCCGCGTCGACAACGGGAAACCCCGTTCGTCCGGTACGCCACGCGTCAAATTTCTGTGTAGAGGCATCCCATGCTAAAGCGTCGTACTTAGGGTGGAATGAGCCACGGAAGATGTGAGGGAAGAAAAACGCGATGTGAGAGTAAAAATCACGCCAGAACAATTCAACTGTGAGTTGATGCTCGGCACCAAGTTTGTCCACAACACAGTGGTACACTTCTCGTATTGAACACGTGCCGAACTTGTTGTGCGCCGAAAGCCTTGTCGTCCCGCGTTTGGCGGGGTATTCACGTTCAGTCTCGTACTCTGCAAACTTGTGTAGGTTGGTAAGCGTTTTGAGCGAGTGTGGGCGCCCGCCACGCACTGATCGTAGCGCGTTTTGATCAGGCAACTCACAGTTAAAGCGCTCACGACTTTCCGAGACAATGCTAAGATTCGATAGATTGTTAACTCTCGCAGCGTTGACTGGCCTAACAGGAATCGAACGCGCTTTTCTTAAGAAATAAGAAAAAATTGTGTATGGTTTGCCGTCGTCTTTTAGGACATCGCCTGGTTCGTGCAGGAGCACATCAGAAATGCAGTGAAAGGCATTATGGCGTTCATCACACACTTTGGCTATCGCAGCGTCTCGCGTTCGACTAAAGGGCGAGTAGTCTCTGTTTACGAAAACTGCCTCTATTTCCTCCTCAGCGATGAGACGTTCCACGACTGCCTCTGGGCGTCCACGAAATACGCATAAGAAGCCACGTTCTGCTGCCACTTGGCGTGCGAGGTCGCAGAGCGACTCGACCATAAACTGGAATGCGTTGTGACTGAAGTAGGGATTTTGCGACGCCAGTCTCGGATCAAAGATAAAGGCAGGTATCACTGTTTCGGAGGCTGTGGACGCCTCGATGAGTCCACTATTGTCGCGCACGCGCAAATCCCTTCTAAACAAGAAAAGGGACCTTCTGTACTTATCTTCCATTAAACCAACTCCCCAGCCGCTTCAGCACGTTGTCTGAGGTGTCTCTGGACGGTTCGAAAACTAGACACGATGAAGACTTAGTGAACGAGGGCTGCGTGTGTGATAACGAGATCGTTCCGGCGTGCACGAGGACTCTGTATATAGGTAACAATAAATAATAACTATGTGTAGGTGAGTAGGAATAGGCGGTATTTTACCGTCCTTAACGTCATCGATTCGTATGGTGCAGCTATCTAAGAATGACCGGATGCTTTTGCGGTCGCTTAAGCGTGTAAAAAGAGGTTCAGTAGAGGCCCTAGCAAAAGACACTACTCTGAGAACTGAGGCAGTCCTTCAATCGGCGTATCTACTTCAAACCCAAGGGCTTGTGCACGTGGAAGAAGACACGCTCACGTCATATGAGCTGACTGAGGAGGGATTAACGTATGCAGAGAAAGGCCTTCCAGAGCGGCAGGTTCACGACTACTTGCTTATAAACGGGCCTACCCCCCTTAGCGACCTCCAGGGCATATTTCCAGCTGTGCAAATCGCCATCGGCTGGCTAAAGCGGCGAGGTTGGGCGGTCATCGAGACTGTCAATGGCAATTCCTTCCTATCGCCACGCCCGGCAGACGAGCTTCCTGAAGAGCGCGTGCTTCAGGACGTTAAGGTAATGAAGCGGTTCACGCTAAGCGACGTGTCTGTTAAACAACAACAGGCAGAACGCGCTCTTAAGGAACTTGCAAAGCGCAACATCGTGCGGATACATAAAATCACATCACATGAGATCACCTTAACTCGCGCAGGCGACGACACGCAACTTGAAACATTATATGCGGTAGACCGTAACATTGCAGATCTCACTTCTGAACTTATCATTTCTGGCGCGTGGCGGGGGCGATTGAAGCCTTACGACGTCAATGCCGATACTCTAGCGCTCTATCCCGGGAAAGCACATCCATTACGGCGCCTTATTGATGAAATGCGCGATATTTTCATATCGATGGGGTTCACCGAATTCAAGGGTCCGATCGTAGAAAGCGAATTCCACAACTTCGATGTTCTATTCGTACCGCAAGATCACCCCGCGCGCGACGAACAAGACACGTTCTACCTGTCGCGACCAGCTGCACTTGAATTGCCAACCGAGTTGGCTGCACGCGTCGCAGCGGCTCATATTTCTGGCTGTGAAGGGTCTTTAGGGTGGGGCGGTGAGTTTGACCTGGCACGATCCCGTAGGGCAGTGTTGCGCACCCACACGACCGGATCTGCATTTCGCTTCTTAGTCCATCATCCAGATCCCCCTACAATGATTTTCGGCATAGACCGCGTGTTCCGACGAGAAAGCATGGATGCAACACATCTTCCGCAGTTCCATCAATGTGAGGGGACGATTCACGGTGAGGACCTTAGCTTAGCTGATTTGATTGGTGTGCTAAAGACGGTCTTCGCGCGACTCGGATTTCACCGTGTTCGATTTAGGCCTGGCTATTTTCCATTCACTGAACCGAGCTTGGAGGGCGACATCTTTGTGGACGGAAACTGGCTTGAGTTAGTAGGTGCGGGAGTTTTTCGGCCCGAAGTGACGCAGCCGCTCGGACTTAAAAGCGTGCTGGGGTTTAGCATAGGTATCGAGAGGATTGCGATGCTCAAGATGGGGCTGACCGATATCAGGAAGCTCTATATGAGTGACGTCGCGTGGTTGCGCAACATCCCGTGTGCATTACGCTGAGGTGTGTTAGTGCCAGTTGTCAGTCTGAATCGTGAAGATCTTCAGGAAATGGTGGGCACAGACGTCCATACGATTGTTGAGCTGCTCCCACGCTTGGGCGCAGATGTCGGGTGCGTCAACGATGAGATAGAGGTCGAGTTTTTCCCAAATAGGCCCGATCTTTTTAGTGTTGAGGGCGCAGCTCGAGCACTGAGGGGTATGCTTGGAATAGAGACGGGCCTCCCGACTTACACGGCTAGACCTTCTGGCATAGAAGTAGAAGTCGACAAGTCCGTTAATCTAGTTCGTCCTTACATAGTGTGTGCGGTCGTGCGAGGGGTTACGAACGATGAAAGAACGATCAAGTCACTGATCGATTTGCAGGAGGACTTGCACTGGGGCGTCGGGCGGGATCGGCGAAAGGCAGCGATTGGCATTCACGATCTTTCGCACGTTAGCCCGCCTTTCAGATACACGCTCGGCGAGGTTGCCTTCGTGCCGCTCGATTTTTCCGGGGTTATGACCCCCGCTGAGATTCTTCGCGTTCATCCAAAGGGAAAGGAATATGCACACATCGTTGGCGACCGTCACCCCCTCATCCTAGACATAAATGACAATGTCCTCTCATTTCCGCCCATCATAAACGGTGAGCTTACTCGAGTGACCCAGAAAACCACTGATCTGTTTATTGACGTAACTGGCCTTGAAATGAAAGCAATACAAGACTGCCTCCACATACTCGTCTCAGCGCTATATGACCGAGGGGCGAGCGTCGAGACGGTGAAAGTCGTTTATCCAGATCGTGACCAAGTACTAAGCACTCCGAACATGGGCAATTCGACTATCGTTGTCACAAAAGGCGACATAGTGCGGCGCATCGGCGTTGATATTACCGAGGAGACGATCCTGGCTTCACTTCAGAAGATGCGTATGGAGGCAGCGGTCGACGCTGGCCGTTTTACGGTGTCCGTTCCATGCTACCGCACTGATATCATGCACCCGGTGGACATCATCGAGGACGTTGCGATAGGTTTTGGTTACGAAAATGTTCCACCTTCATATCCGAAGCTTGGAACGATAGGTGGCAGGCTCGAAGAGGAGCAACAATCAGCTGTTCTAAGGGACGTTTTACAGGGCCTTGGATTTCTAGAGGTGATCACGCTTATGCTGGCTTCTGACCCCACTCAAGCGGTCATTATAGAAAATCCCCTGCTTGAGGAGCATATCAGCTTGCGGACGAGTCTGCTTCCAGGTTTGATAGACACGTTGGCTCTTAATCAACACAGAGAGTATCCTCAAATGGTATACGAGGTAGGCGATGTCGTCCACCTCACCGTTAATGTGGCCCAAGAAAGTCGCTTTTGTGCGGGTGTTATCGCGTCCAGCGAAGCTAATTTTACGGAAATGAAGAAGGTAGTGAGTGCCGTTATGCGCGAAACAGGCTGCGCCTTTGAGGTTTCTGAAGCCAATCATCCCTCGTTTATTGAGGGAAGACGCGCCACGATTATCGTTAATGGAGAGGCCGTTGGGACTTTTGGGGAGATTGATCCCGATATACTGACTGAGCATAAATTAATTTATCCAGTCGCGGCGTTTGAGTTCCGCGTAAAAACGTGCGTGCAACAGAGCCCTTAAGGAGAACGAGTGGCGCAATAAATTACGCTATACCTAAGTGCGCTGAATAAATGCTAGATTGACACTTTGTCGCACATATTACTAAAGCGGACCCGGAGGGATTTGAACCCTCGACCGCCGGCTTAGGAGGCCGGTGCCCTATCCTGACTAGGCTACGAGTCCGTGCATCGGTGTTTTGGTCGTGTCGTAAACACTTAGAGTTTATGGGGTAGGGCAGATTCGAACTGCCGTCCAAGCGTCCCAAACGCTCGAGGATGGACCAAGCTACCCTACTACCCCTTGGCAACGTTCAATGAACGTTTAACAATAAAAAGTTGTAGTAGAGGAGCTTGGAAAAAGAGCGCTACAGCGATATACCATTTTAGTTCTGCAAAAAATCATAAGTCGTTTAATCATAGCGTTGACCTAATCGACACCGATCAGCTCTCTTAGCTCTTTTTATGTAGTCATAAGCGCCCGAAGGTCAGTCAAACAGAACAACCTCTACAGTTTGGCCCTCATCGTACCCTTCGACGTTTTCAGGAATGATGACGAATCCGTCTGCTTTAGCCATAGAGCTGAGTATACCCGATCCTGACGCCATCGATGCCGATATCAAAATGGGTTCAACGCATTCATTCTGTATTGCGACGCGTGCATACGTTCGTGAACCAGGTTTACCAGTTAGCTTCCCAGCCAGCGTGCCAGTCTTTGTCCGCTCAAATTGCCGTTCGACGTGGGCGAGTCGATTGATCGCCGGCTTGGCAAACGCATATGAAGCGACGAGACAGGCGACCGGAAACCCAGGCAGGCAGGCAATGGGTGTATCCCCAACAAGACCAAGCGCCGTGGGCTTTGCAGGGCTCATCGCGATCCCATGCACTAAAACCTTCCCAAGCTTCTGCACCGCCTCAGGAACGAGGTCCCGAATCCCAACGGATGTTCCTCCGGTAGTTAGTATGAGGTCTGCATCAGTATCCCGCAGCAACGCGGCTTCAATAAGCTCACGTACATCGGGAACGATATTCCGGTAGCGGTAGCGTGCACCCCACTGTTCAACGAGAAGTGCGTTCATAAGGCCGTTTGTCTCGACTACCTCTCCTTCTGCGGGGTTACCCCCCACGAGCTCTTCTCCTGTCGGTATGATCGTGACGTCCGGTTGCCTGTAGACGGTCACGTCCTCGACTTCGAGGGAAGCAAGCAGGCCGATGTCTGCTGGTCGCAAGCGATGGTTAGGGGAAAAAATGAGCTCACCGCGCCGTACGTCCTCGCCTTTCAGACCAACGTTTTCGAACGGATGGGCCTGCGCCCTAATCTCAGCGACGTCGTCGAGACGTTCGACGTCTTCAACCATTACAACGGCGTCGGCGTGGTCCGGCACTTTGGAGCCGGTGTGAACCCGGGAGACCACGCCACGTCTCACGTCATCACCAATTTTGAGCGCAACCGGAGAACGCTCACTTGCCCCTAACGTATCGTCTGCAACGACCGCATAACCGTCCATCGCTGCCCGCCGATAGTTAGGTTCGTCTCGTGGCGCTATAATTTGGCGGGCAAGCACTCTCCCTCTGGCCTCTCGGATGGGCACCACCTCGGTGTCTTCGATAGGCACGATGGCTTTGAGGAACATATCCAAAGCCACGTCAAACGGAGTTAGTGTTTTAGGTTTCATCGGTACGGTTAAGTGTGCACGTGCGCTATTATACCTTACGAGCATGAGACTAACATGAGAATCAGACCGCGATTCAAGCTGTGGTTTGTCGGCGAAGATGGGGAACTCGTTTTTGGCCTTGGTACGATGCGCCTTCTCGCTGAAATTGACGACTTGGCTCTATAAACGCTGCGGCACGCGAGCTCGGGATGTCATATGCTACGCTCTCGAACGTCTAACTATTGTTGAAAAACGACTCGGTCGTCCACTTGTTGACAGGACGCGAGGCGGAAAAGATGGGGGAGGGGCCAAGCTGACCGCGTTAGGCTATGAGCTTCTAGCGGATTACCGAGGCATGGAAGGTTCGTTGAACCAGCTCACGAAATGGTACATTGACCTCAGTGATTGATAGTCGTCCGGTTTAGCCACCTGAAACAGGAGGAAAGATCGCGACTTCGTCGCCGTCTGATAGAATCGTCGCAAGTGCTTCCATATCGCGTATGTTCTTACCGTTGATTAGGATCGTGATGTATGGGCGGACCTCGCCGTCGTCGCAGAGCAGCGGCTGCAATGCCGGGTGCTCGGATCGAAGTGTCATTAGTACGTCACGAATGGTGCTTGCCTCAAAAACAAGTCGTGGATTGCCTACGATTTCGCGTAGATTTGCGAATAAACGGACGCTCACAAGCCCCATTATATACCTACTCCCGAATTTTCATTATAAATAATTTCTGTCGTCTTGGCAAGACCATATCTATATATGATTCGCACCATATAAAATAGTACAAACATTTGATCTTTGTCTACTGCTTAATATAGCCTTATTTAAAGTATCTAAGAATGCGACAAATATTTCGCCTGGCGTCCTTTCACTATACGGGGTTTGATGTACATTTTCACGAGTTCTCGTTGAGTGAACACTTGTTTTGTACGCGTTTTAAACCGTGCAGGATTACGAATATAGCGACAGGTACGCAATCACGGCGAGGGTCGTGAAAGTATCTATATTGGATTTGGGTGTTTATGTTGATCGCTAGGTACGTTCCGAAGAATTGTATGGCGTGCAAGTCGTGCGAGCTTGCATGCGCGCTGAAGCATAGCACGTCAGGGGACATCAACGATTTAATGAGTGAATATCCTCGCCCTCTTTCGAGGCTAAAAATCGGAGTTAAGGATGGCAAATTGCACATGACGAGGTGTCTTCACTGTATTCGGCCGAAGTGTATTGAAGTCTGTGAAGTACGAGCGATTACAAAAAGTCGATGATGGTGTGGTAACGATTGATGACGAACTCTGCACAGGCTGCGGTGAATGTGCTGACGCCTGCCCTTTTGGAGCGATACAAATGCGCGGTAAAAACGAAGCGATAAAGTGTGATCTCTGCGGTGGTGCAGGGGAGTTATCGTGCGTGCTGGCGTGCAAGTGTGGTGCATTGATATATGGACAAGAGACGTAACAAAGCGAATCCAAAATCGATGACCGTGGATCCTGCGGCACTCGCGATGATGCCGCTTGCCGAGCAGAACAACATGAAGACGATGTGGGACAGGGCAGACTCGATGCAGCCACAGTGCGGATTTGGCGAGTCAGGCCTATGCTGTCGGATCTGCTTGCAGGGACCTTGTCGGATCAATCCTTTTGGCAAAGAGCCGCAAAGAGGCATCTGTGGGGCTAAAGATTACACTATTGTAGCGCGAAACCTGATCCGAATGATGGCAGGCGGCTGTGCTGCTCACTCTGATCACGGAAGGCATCTTGCACATGCCCTAAAAGGCGTCGGCGAAGGCAAGGCACCCGACTATCGCGTTAAAGACGAGGCGAAATTACGGTCCCTTGCTGCAAAGCTCGGTTTGGAGAACAATAAGAACGTAAATGAGCTTGCCGTGGCTGTAGCGAATTCAGCTTTGGAGGACTTCTCAAGGAATGAGGACGAAGCATGTACCTGGCTCAAAATCATGCTCCCTGCAAAGCGGCTGGAACTCTTGGAGCGAAATGACGTCGTTGCGACAAACATTGACAAGGGAATCACCGAAGTCATGCACAGGACCCATATGGGATGTGACGCAGATCCCGTGCCATTGATTTTCGGGGGCATCAAATGCTCGCTCGGTGACGTGACCGGAGAGAACATCAGCTCTAACCTTTCTGACGTCTTGTTCGGCGTTCCGCAAATGGTAGTGTCCCAGGCCAATCTTGGCGCGCTGAAAGAGGACCACATCAACCTCTGCGTACATGGACATAATCCCATTCTTGGCGAAGTGATTTGCGACGCTGCCGATGAGCTAAAAGATAGTGCAATTGCCGCGGGAGCTAAGGGAATTAATATCGTCGGCATTTGTTGCACTGCCAACGAACTGCTCATGCGAAGAGGGATCCCGATCGTCACCAATTTCGCGAGCCAAGAGTTGGCAATAATGACAGGCGTCATCGACGCGATGGTTATTGATTATCAATGCATTGCGCCATCGGTTGGATTCTGGACACAGTGTTTCCATACGAAGCTGATATCGACAATGCCGATTACCCGTATCCCCGGCGATACGCACATTGAATTCAATGAAGCAGCGGCGCGTGAAGGTGCTAAAGAGATCGTGAACGTTGCTATTGAGGCGTACAAGAACAGGGATCCCACAAAAATCTCGATTCCTAACATTTCGAGCAAGGTCGTCGCAGGATTTAGCCTCGAGTACATAAAATCGTTATTAAGCACCTTTAATGAAAAGGAACCGCTCCAGTATCTCGCTGATAAGATTCGCAGCGGAGAGATTCAGGGCATCGCACTTATCGCTGGGTGTAACAATCCCGCTAAGGCTGAACACGACTTTTGCCATTTGACGATCGCCAAAGAGCTCGTCAGAAATAATATACTAACGCTTGTAACTGCGAAACACGGCTTATTGGCGCCAGAAGCAGTCGAGGAGCACGCAGGTGAGTCGCTTAAGGCATTCCTCAAAGAGGTCGGCGAAAAGAGCACCGGTGAGTCCTTGCCGCTTGTGCTTCATATGGGGTCATGTGTGGACAATTCGCGCGTCGAAAATTTCGTGAGCGAACTCGCTCAGGTGATGGACGTTGACATACAGGATCTTCCTATCGTCGCGAGTGCTCCAGAAGCGATGAGCGAAAAAGCAGTGGCGATTGGAACGTGGTGCGTTGCAACGGGGTGGCCCACCCATGTCGGTGTTTACCCATTCATCAAGGGAAGCCCTCTTGCTGATGAGGTGGCCCAGGCGACTGCAAAGGACGTGTACGGCGGGCACTTCATATTTGAACCTAATCCTTCGATCGCGGCGAAAACGTTAGTGAACACCATTCAATACCGCAGATGGAAGATGAACGCGCATAGCGAACTCGACGGCGGGGTCACGTATTGGAATGGTACCACACCGGACGTAAGCAAACCTGCAATACCAAATGAAACCCTCTACAAGAAAGCGATCGACAATGGTACCACACCGGACGTAAGGAAACCTGCAATACCAAATGAAACCCTCTACAAGAAAGCGATCGACGGAGCTATTATCGCAACCGGATACGCAGATCAGCTCCTCAATAAGGCGATACGTCAACACGGGCGTGATAAGGAGATTGGATACCCAAGCACCGGGTACTATCTGCCGTGTATCACCGCGTGGACAGGCGAAAGAGTGACGAAACTCGCGCAGTTGCCGCGACTTCTTGGGGAGGTGAGGGGCAAGATTAGAGAGGAGTACACGTATGACAACGCTGTGGCATCAGGAGAAGCGACTATGGTCGCTGCAGAAATCGTTGAGGCCCTCAAGTACATCGATAATCCTGACCCGTATGCGAATACCCCATACACTGGGTTCATTGCCGACGAAGTGCTCCGGAGGTTGGGCATCTCATTCGTTGATGATACCATACCTGGGGTTTTAGTTTTGGTAGGAAAGGCGAAGGACCCCAAACTACTAGCAAAGATCATCAGAGATTGCCAGAGTAAGGGCATGCTCGTTATCCCCACATTTGACACCATCCAGCAGATTACCGAGGCAGGAATCGAGATAGGCGAGCACAAAGGACTTGACCGGCTGCTGTTTTGCGTGGGTGAATTCACGCAAGCGATTCACGCGCTAAGCTTTGCGATCCGCGCGGCGCTGACGTTCGGGAACGTCAAGCCGGGAGATCGAACAGGGCTCTTTGAGTACCTTGCAAAGCGTCCGAAGGTCGTCGTAGTCCAATTAGGTCCTATCGACGACATTAAGGTAGCTATCGAGTTCGCGGTGCTGTTCAATGGCTCACCGACGATCACCGATCAAGATGTAGAGGAAGTGCCGGGCAAGTACGAGGTGGAGACGGATTACAATCAGATCGTCGCGCACGCAATCGAGATGCGGAACATGCAGGTCACCGTCGGTGAGGTCTCGTTACCGGTCGCTTACGGGCTTGCCTTCGAGGGAGAAACGGTGCGCAAGCCCCAGACCTACGTCGAGTGCGGAGGTCCGACCAAGACAAAGGTGTTTGAGCTCGTGAAGATCCGCGATGCAGACGCAGTTAAGGACGGCGAGATCACGCTCATCGGGAAGGATGTCGATGAGATGGAAGAGGGCAGTGTATCAGCGCTTGGGATGCTTGTTGAAGTGTACGGAAAGCACATGAAAAAGGAGTTTGAGCCCGTCGTCGAACGACGCATCCACCAGTTCATCAATTACGCAGAGGGCGCGTGGCATACGGGTCAGAGAAACTTGCTTTGGGTGCGTCTGAGCAAGAATAGTGTGGCCAATGGGTTACGATTCAAGCACTTCGGGGATATCCTTTATAATAAGATGAAGGAGGAGCTCGGCGGCATCATCAGCCGGATACAAGTCACCATCATCACTGACGAAAAGGAGGTGGAAAAACACCTGCCAGAAGCTATGAAATCGTATGCAGAGCGGGATCAGCGTATTGCAGGGCTAACAGACGAGAGCGTTGACACGTTCTACGCGTGCACGCTATGTCAGAGCTTCGCCCCGAGTCATGTCTGCATAATCTCTCCTGAACGCTTGGGGCTGTGCGGCGCACTAAACTGGCTCGATGCGGCTGCGGGATTCAGCATCGATCCAAACGGACCAAATCAGCCGGTTGAGAAGGGCGCTGCGATTGACGAGCAGAAGGGCCAGTGGTCGAACGTAAACAAAGCGGTCAAAGAGCTCACGCATGGCCACATCGAGCGGATGAATCAATACACGATGATGGAAGATCCGCAGACGTCGTGCGGATGCTTTGAGTGTATCGTTGCGATCAGCAGCGACCTACAGGGCGTAATAGTAGTCAACCGTGAATATACAGGAATGACGCCTATCGGTATGAAGTTCTCGACGCTCGCGGGCTCTGTAGGCGGAGGTAATCAAACGCCCGGGTTTATCGGCGTCGGCAGGCAGTTCATTACGAGTAAGAAATTTATCCGTGCGGACGGAGGGTTAGCGCGCGTCGTTTGGATGCCAAAAGAGCTCAAAGAAGCGATGCGAGAAGACCTAAAGAAACGAGCACAGGAACTCGACTTGCCGGACTTAGTAGACAAGATTGCTGACGAAACTATTACGACGGATGCGGATGAATTAGCGGAGTACTTGGCAAAGGTCGACCACCCTGCGCTGCATATGCCTCCAATGGGTATGTTCTAACGTGGTCGTGAGTAACTTTGGGGTAACTGTGATGGTGGCAATTCCGAAGGAGAGTTGGAGCGGAAAGATAAAAGAGGTAGCATTTGGCGCAACAGATGACGAAGGGGGAACAAGGGATAGGAAACTGCGTTTGGGCGGAGAGACGACCCTTCCGTTTTTGGCGTTCGAGGGCGCAGTTTCGCGACCTGCTATCGGTATGGAGGTGATCGATCACCTTGGCGAAGACTACCCGCAGCTCATCATTGATGAAGTTGGCGATGTTATAAAAGATCCGGTAGCATGGGCGGATGCGTGCGTTAGTATATATGGCGCAGACTTCGTCTGTCTGAAGCTGCTGAGCACGAATCCAGAAGAGGAAAACGTCAGCGCGGAGGATGCGGCATCGCTCGTATCAACGGTGCTCAAGCAGGTCAAAGCCCCGCTGATCATTCAAGGAAGCGGCGATTATGAGAAGGACTCCCGCGTTTTCGAGCTTTGCGGTGAAGCTGCGAAAGGAGAACGGTGTTTGCTCGCGCGTGCAGAACAGGATGGTTATAAGTCCATAGCCGTTGCTGCCACTGCTAACGACCACGTGGTCGTCGCGTTCTCTAACATTGACGTGAATATCGCTAAGCAGCTCAACATTATGCTCACTGAGTTTGGCGTACCGCCAGATCATATCGTTAGTGACCCGCTTATGGCAGGGGTTGGCTTTGGGATGGAGTACGCTTATTCAGCGATGGAGCGAATTAAACTCGCCGGCCTCGTTGGAGACAAAATGCTCCAATCTCCGATGATCGCTGATATTAGTGTTGCGTGGAGCGCGAAGGAAGCATATCGTGTAGATGCAAATCTCGGTGACGAGAGAGATAGGGCGGTCTTTTGGGAAGTTGGCACTGCGCTTGCAGCTTTGATGGCAGGTGCTAACGCGTTAATACTCCGGCACCCGAAGTCTGTAGCGATCATAAGAAGAGTTGTCGATGAATTGGTGGGATAGACCATGCCGATGACAGCTCTTGATATATTCAAACTGTTGCCCAAAAAGAATTGTGGCGAATGCGGGGTACCTACTTGCTTAGCGTTTGCTATGATGTTGGCTAACAAACAGGCAGAACTCACGAAGTGTCCATATGTGGCACCTGAAGTGGTCCAACAACTAGAGAGCTCCGCGTCACCGCCTATGCGCACCGTGAAAGTCGGCGACGTAGAAATCGGAGGTGAAACAGAGCTTTTCAGACACGAAAAGACGTTCTTCAACCAGACGGCATATGCGCTCATAATCGAAGACGACCTCGACGACCACAGCGTTGTTGAAAGGGCCAAGAAGCTTGACGCGATGAAATACGAGCGCATTGGCATTGTCTCAGGAGTTGACTTGATCGGGGTCAAAGCGAAAGGGGGCGCGCAGAGGTTCTCTGATGCGGTGACGCTCGTGAACGACAACAGTGGATTGCCGCTAGTTTTGATGAGCGACGATCCTGAAGTGGTTGAAGCGGGACTCAAGGTTGTATCGAAGGCTAAACCATTAATCTACGCGGGCAGTACTAACAACTGTGCGTCAATGGCAAAGCTTGCAAAGCAG
>JGI20197J15001_1000065_pt1 | contig 14271 bp, 11 predicted proteins | sample NGESurdeep092012_2_FD_15001 | JGI IMG/M metagenome (IMG submission 15001)
AGTGATCCCGATAATCGGAATGCCAGCGCGGGACAAAATATCGCCACATATAGCTGTGGTGTCGTCTCCGANAGTAATAACACAGATGGTTTTTTCATTGACAGATTCAAACGTGCTTTCTGCACAGTGATTGACAAACGAAACTTCGCCACGTTTCAACGGCCGGGAGGGTAACGTAGAGGGGCGATCGAAAGTATCATTGCTCGGTCTGAGGTGGCCAGTCTTGATATAAGCAGTGCTTAAGTCAATATTTCCAATCTTCTCAATTCCATGGGCTTTCGTCGCAATCCCTGTGATTTCTACGACACTACCCCTCCGTGCGATGATCGCAACGTCGTCATCCACCACGGTCCCCACGACCTTTCCCTGAACTAAAACGGGCTCTCCTCGCTTGGCGCCATGGACCTGTCTTAAAACCATATCGCCAGCATCTTCGACGGATAAGGCTTTTTTTTGCTTTTCGATGAGAGTAAGGGATAAGCGATGTGACAAGCGCCTGGCAACGTACTGAACGTTGCTTGACTTGTCCCCATCCACGCCCCGCCAAATGATAACGCTGCCGTCGACCAACCCTGGTCTTTCCACTTGGATAACAGAACGTTGTACGCGCGACGATACGATCTGGCCGAAGACGGTTCCTGTTTCGGACGTTTTGCCGCAATTAGCAAGAACAAGAACCTTTTTGTCAGAGAGCTTAGCAAGTGCCTCGCTCGTATGTATTTTTTGGGAGGTATCGATGAACGGCAGATGCCTATCTAAGGCAGCGACGCGGGCCATTGTACCTCCAACGAGCGCCGATACTGGCCCAAGTGAGTGCAAAGCTTCTACGATATCAGTGATTTTTCCAGAATCTATGAGTTCAGGACCGTGGATCACAAGTCCTATGTCGATTGCACGTTCTAGCGGCATAATCTCGTATGACTGTAAAGGGTTTTGCTCTGCTTTTGAAATTGCCTTAGCGGCTCCTGTCCGATCAATGAGGGGTGCGAATAATCAGAGGTAACGGGCTTATTGAGCGAATACGGCGTGCCCTTGTCACAGCGCCTCACTAACACGGGTGTCCTGCCCGGCCCGCTGTCAACTTCAAAGATACTCCGCCGGCTAAATCTTCCACCCGGTAATAGAGTAACTGAAGCTGTAGCCGGAGGCCTGGGCCGCCTGCTCCATCCATGTCCTTATAGCGCTCCAGTCGTAGCTGTAAGAATATTGCTTGCCAAAGTAGTTAGATTGCTCTGTAATGCTGCCCTCCCGGGGGCCTGCTCCCGTCTTGTACGTCTCGGCCTTGAAGCCGAACCCCGGGGAGATTCCATCACCACCACCGGAAACCCCTGAGCCCGTCTCCTTCAGCATCTCCGTGAACTTGAGCTCCCTTGCGGCATCGTCAACCCTGAACCTTGCGATGTACTCGAGCTTTTTCTTTGAGAGGAACGCCTTGCGCTCCGCGACCACGAGCGTAAGCTTGTAAGCCCCGGTATTCTCCTTGAGCTCAGCGCCGATCGAAGCGGCCATTCCCCTAATGTCATCTGTCAAAGCCATTTCGCACCTTTGTCTTCCATAGACATGTGAGTCTGTAACGCTGGCAATGCCCGCTACCGCCAAGGATTTCCAACCGCCACCCTTCACGTGATGCCCGCAATTCAAGATTATTCCATCTCTATGGCATTTTGCTCTGTTGGAATAAATTTGGGTAACAGAATTCGATGCGTTATCAGTTATTCAACCGTAACGCACTTAGCAAGATTTCGTGGCTGGTCGATCTCAGCACCTTTGTACTTAGCTGTATAGTACGCGAGCAGCTGAAGCGCTACTGCAGCGAGCATCGGCGAGAAGAATTCATCAACGTCCGGTATCTTAATCACAGAGTCTACATATTTGACGATCTCATCATCAGAGGCGTTTGCGATCGCAATTACGTACGCGTTTCGCGCCTTTACCTCTTTTATGTTGCCGAGCGTCTTATAATACGTTTTACCCTGCGGCACGAGCGCAATTACCGGCGTGTCAGCGGTGATAAGGGCGAGCGGGCCGTGCTTTAGCTCTCCTGCTGGGAATCCCTCAGCTTTAATGTACGCGATCTCTTTTATCTTCAGCGCACCTTCGAGGGCTATGGGGTAGTTGAGCCCACGTCCGATGAAATAGCAGCAATCCGCTTCGCAAACTCGAGAAGCAGTTTTCTCGATAGTGCTGATATTGTCGAGCAGTGATTCGATAAGTCCCGGCACCAATTTCATTGAAGTGATGATATTTCGTGACGTCTCAACGTCTGTGAGCTTCTTCAATCGCGCGACATAGACGCCGAACATGTATAGTACCAGTATCTGGGCCGTGAATGTTTTTGTAGCAGCGACCCCAATTTCTATTCCTGATTTTGTGAAGAGAACTTCGTCTGCTTTTCGCGTAATGGTGCTTCCGACCACGTTCGTAATCGCAAGCGTCAAGTATCCTTGCGATTTGGCCTCGTTCATCGCTGCCAGCGTGTCTGCGGTCTCACCTGACTGACTGATGCAGATTGCGAGCGATCTTGTGCCCGGAAGGACGTTATTATATCGAAACTCAGAACTGTACTCGACACGGACCGGGATTCGCAGCAGATCCTCCAGTATATATTTGCCAAGGAGTCCAGCGTGGTAAGAAGTCCCACAAGCGATGATGCTAATGCTTTCAATCTCCTGGATCTCGTTTTCGAGCGCTCGAAGTTCTTTAAAATCGATGCTACCCTCGAGCTCGCACAAACGATCTTCCATGGTCTCACGTAGTGCCTTGGGTTGCTCGTGGATTTCCTTAAGCATAAAGTGCTCGTAACCACCTCGCTCTGCATCTTTAATGCTGCCGTCCGCGATTGTTATGGTTTTCTCGACTTTAATGCCCTGCAATGTTGATACGGTAACGCTGTCCCTCGTGATCCTGACAATTTCTTCGTCGTTGATGTAAANGACCTTGTTTGTATATTTCCTAATTGCGGGAATATCACTCGCAAGGAAGTTCTCCCCGACCCCCAATCCCACGATTAGCGGGCTATCTTTTCTCGCGGCGATAATGACGTCTGGCTCATTGTCNGATANGACCGCAATGGCATATGAGCCTTCGACACGAAGCAGTGCCTCACGCACAGCTTGCTCGAGATCACCGTTGTAGTACTCTTCACAGAGGTGTGCCAGCACTTCGGTATCCGTTTCAGAGCTAAAAATATGTCCTTTCCTCGTAAGTTCCTCTTTTAGGGCTTGAAAGTTCTCTATAATACCGTTATGAACCACGGCAATGCTGCCACTACAGTCGACGTGAGGATGCGCGTTAGTCGAAGAGGGAATCCCGTGGGTAGCCCACCGCGTGTGACCGATCCCAACACAGGCATTATCGGTCAAACTCAAAATAGCCTCAAGGTCAGAGATCTTTCCTTCAGTCTTCGTGATGTCAATTTCCGCCCCGTTGAGCGTGGCAATGCCTGCAGAGTCATAACCTCGGTACTCGAGCCGTTTTAGTGATTCAACTAGAATAGGCGTTACTTTCCTGTTGCTGATGCACCCTACTATGCCGCACATTAAACCGTCTCGCGAATAATTCCTTCCGAGGCCCACAACATAGGCGGTCGTGATTATCTATAAAAGTTCCGATTTTTGCCCCTGCTTAGCTTATTTTGGATTAGCTGCCCTCATAGATGATGTTGTTAAAAATACTATAGATTGGTATCACGTACCCTACTCTTTTTATTCCTCTCGCGCTGGATAGCTTTTTATCGTAAAATGACCTACCCCCCACAACATGAAGGTCTTGCTAGTCGGTTCTGGTGGTCGTGAGCATGCGATTGCAATGGCAATAAAAAAGAGCGGGGAAGAGCCAACGCTCTACGCTGCGATGAGATACAAAAATCCAGGAATCGCCCGATTATGCGAGGACTATCGCCTCGTCAACGAAACAGACGTCGAGAAGGTGACCGAGTACGCCAGAAGTGCTGACTTGGTGGTGATCGGTCCAGAAGCGCCACTCGCAGCTGGCATTGTCGACGTGCTCAACGATCACGGTATGCGTGCTTTTGGACCTACGAAACGAGCTGCTCTAATAGAGTCGAACAAGGGCTGGACGCGTGCCTTTATGTCCCAACAAGGGATCAAAGGATGCCCTAAATACGCGCTCTTCGACGATTTGAGTGACGCGGATCGCTTTATTAAAGAGAATATCGACGACGGCAACTTAGTGATTAAACCATTTGGTTTAACTGGCGGAAAGGGTGTCGTGATTGTCAATAGCTACTCTGAGGGGAGAGATTACCTTAAAAAGCTCAGTGGGCCGGTCGTCATTGAAGAGTGTCTTTCTGGGGAAGAGTTCACCGTGCAAGCATTCGTCGATGGAAACGTGGTTGCCCCCGCACCGGCAGTTCAAGATCATAAGCGCGCTTTTGAAGGGGATCTTGGACCGAACACGGGTGGCATGGGTTCGTATACAGACAAGTCGTACGTTCTGCCTTTTATGGAAGAGGAGGACTATAGCGCTGCCGTCGCCATCATGCAGGGTACGGTTGACGCGCTGAAAAGCAGCGGCGCGACGTACAAAGGCATCCTCTACGGACAATTTATGTTGACGAAAACGGGACTTATGGTCGTCGAATATAATTGTCGATTCGGGGATCCCGAGGCAATGAACGTTCTTCCACTCCTCAGATCTGACTTCATCGAGCTCGCAGAATCAGCCGTTGATGGGACGTTAAAATCGACTGATTACGAACTTAGTGCGACGGTCTGCAAGTATGTTGTACCAGCTGGCTACCCGGCAAACCCCAAACCAACCGAGATCACGATCGACAAGGATAAGATCGATGCTACGCTGTTTTATGCGAGCGTTGACGAGCGCGACGGCGCGATTGTCACCACTACCTCCCGAGCGTTGGCAGTCCTTGGTGTGGCTGAAACTATAGATAATGCCGAACAACAAGCAGAACGAGCCCTGCAGTTCATAAAGGGCGACGTATTTGCGAGGCACGATATCGGTAAGAGCGAACTCGTGCAAAGTCGTATTGAGCACATGAAACGCATAAGAGAGGGCAGCTAAGAGCGCGCCTCAGAGGCCCAAGATGAACGGTCTTATTTCTATCGGTGATTTATCCAAAGACGAAATCTTCGACGTTTTACAGCTCGCTCTCCGCCTCAAAGATGAACGATCACGTGGGACGTTCTCAAAAGGTTTGCAGCACAAAACTCTGGGAATGATATTTGAGAAGCCCTCGACGCGAACACGAACCGCGTTTGAAGTTGGTATAGTCGAGCTGGGAGGATATCCAATCTACCTGAACTGGAATGATCTCCAGCTCGGGCGAGGTGAGACGATCGCAGATACCGCGAGGGTACTCTCGAAGTATCTAAGCGGGATTGTTTTGCGGGCGACCCGCCATTCTACCATTGTTGAAATGGCTGATTACGCCTCAATCCCAGTTATTAACGCCCTCTCTGATCTTGAGCATCCCTGCCAGTTGCTCGCTGACCTGATGACGATTTACGAGAAGAAAGGTACGCTCAGCGGCTTGAAACTTGCTTGGATTGGAGACGGAAATAACGTGTGCAACTCTGCCATACTCGCGTGCGCCTGTTTGGGCATGCGCGTCGACGTCGCATGTCCGCCGGGGTATGAACCGAACGCTGCCATTGTTGAGAGGGGTCAGACGCTCTCAGCCGTGAGAGTAATTCGCGATCCGTTAGAAGCCGCGTCCGCTGCAGACATCTTATATACGGACACCTGGATTTCCATGGGAGACGAGGCTGCTTCTGCAGAGCGCTTGCTTGCATTCTCCAAGTACCGCATTGACGAAAAAGTGCTCGACAGAGCCAAGGACGACGCGATAGTGCTCCATTGTCTTCCTGCTCATCGGGGGCAGGAGATCACCGATGAAGTGATGGATGGGCCACACTCGGTCGTCTTCGTGCAAGCTGAAAACAGGCTCCACGCCCAAAAGGCTTTGCTATTGAAGCTCCCCTTATAATTACCACGGCTCCTTTTTTTTGCCGAGCTTATACCCGATGAGGTTTACTACGAGGTGTAACAGCGGAGTCAAAATGAGGAGGATAACTATTATCGAAGGGGTGAAGTTTTGGACAAACCAGTCGCTAAAAAAGACGTATGTAAGCACCCATGCACCAACGACGAAGTCAAGCTGATCAGCAACGGGTAATGGGCTGCCTCGATCAAGGCCTAGCCTCCTTTTAAAGAAGCTCATCGCAAGATCCCCGAGCATAGCGCCCAGCGATAGGGTGACGACGACTGAAATCGGCTCAAACGAGGGCACGCTAATGTGCGTGCTTTCTTTGATAACTTGTAGAAGCAGACCGACTACTATACCCGACAGCGTCCCGCCGATTAAGCCCCGAAACGTTTTCCCAGGGCCAAAAATCCTTCTGCCATCGATAAAGTTCCGCTCAAAATCGACAGGGGTTTTTCCTGAAAAGAGGACCGCGCTCGAGTTAGGCACGTAGGCGGGGAGCATCAGCCATAAGGCGTCAATTACAAGCGAGAGCATTGCATTGCGAAAGGCGCACTATACGTATTAAATCTGTCTCTCGTCTGTCCAGAGCGTTCATCGCAATCGAACGCAGGGCGTGACTGCTCGCGGCCTACCCCGACCATTAGAACACAAAATAATAATAGTAACAGAATAAAATATTCTGTTAGGAAAAGCCGGAGAAACTACATGCCTATTTACGACGCACCAGTGCCGCTACCTAAGCGAACGACCTCGTTATGTCACATATGCCTGAAACCAGTCGATGCTACCATCTATGAAAAGGACGGCCAGATTTGGATGGTTAAGGAATGTCCGGAGCATGGCGCGTTCGACGAGTTGTATTGGTCAAGCGCAGAAATGTATCACAAGGCTGAGCGGTTTTCGTATACCGGAAACGGAGTGCGGAATCCTCAGCTAACACTTCATGAAGCGTGCCCGCTTGAATGTGGCCTCTGTGATGCCCATCTGACTTCGACGTCCTTAGCAAATGTCGACGTTACTAATCGGTGCAACTTGCGCTGTGAGTGGTGTTTTGCTAACGCACATGCACGAGGTTACGTATACGAACCGTCATTCGAGCAGCTCAGAGACATGCTTTCCACGCTACGCCAAGAGCAACCGGTTCCAACGCTTGCGGTTCAGTTTTCGGGAGGTGAACCGACTTTACGGGAAGATCTCCCTGAGATCATCAAAATGGCGGTTGAAATGGGCTTTATTCAGACCCAAATCGCGACAAATGGCATTAGGCTCGGAAAAGATGATACGCTAGCACAGAAGCTAAGACAGGCTGGACTGAACACAGTATACCTTCAATTTAATGGCGTTTCTAAGGAGACGGATGGTCTGATTGAGCTGAAAAAAAAGGCGATCGAGAACTGCAGGGAAGTGGGCCAAGGCGTGGTGCTAGTTCCCACGGTCGCTCGCGGGTTAAATGATCATGAAGTAGGGAAAATCATCTATTTTGCAGCTCAAAACGTGGATGTCGTCAGAGGGGTCAACTTCCAGCCAATGGCATTCACAGGGGCCGCAAATGAGTTCACACCGGCGGTCAGAAACGCTCAGAGATACACCCTGCCCGATCTCGCGCTGAACATAGAACAGCAGACGGATGGACAAGTGAAAACTGAAGATTTTTATCCTGTGCCGTGCGTCGTTGCTATTTCAAAGCTCATTGAGGCTTATACGCAAACGCCACAGATCGAGTTCAGTACACATCCGCACTGCGGTATAGCTACTTACTTGTTCATCGAAGACGGGAAACTGATTCCAATAAACAGGTTCGTGGACGTCGATAGATTCTTTGAGCTGACCCAGAAGCTTGCGGGCAACCTGAACAACGGCGGTGTGCTGCGGAAGCCAGCAGCGCTGATGCGGGGATTACTCGCACTGAATTCGCTCGTCGACGAAGAGAAACAACCTAAAGGGATTCAGTTTAAGGAAATAATAAAGACGGTCTTGCTAACTCACGACTATAAAACGCTCGGTGACTTTCATAAAAGAGCCCTCTTCATCGGTGGCATGCATTTCATGGACGCTTACAACTATGACGTTGAACGGGTCAAGCGCTGCGCCATTCATTACGCCGTCCCAGGCGGGTTGATCATCCCATTTTGCGCATATAACAGCGGCCCTAACTACCGAGACGCTATAGAAAAGAAATACAGTATCCCCCTTGAGGAGTGGGAGCGCACGAAAGGCAAGCTTCAGTATGAGGCGCTCCCCTAAACGGAGATAGCCCGGCACGGATTCGAACCGTGGTCGTGAGATCCAGAGTCTCACATGATTGACCGCTACACTACCGGGCTTAACAAATTCCGCTTAAAGAACGATGCTCACCCTACGGATGAGCTCTGTTTTACTGTCGCCCCGACCATATATTTACTTAACGAAGGCGCAACCAACACACGTATGTGAAGGCACTAGCACACTCAGTTTTTGCTTTTATCTTCTGCATCGCCATTTTTGAGCTTGCTATACCAGAAACAAACAAAGTATTGATACTGCTCTCTGGCACTGTCGCGCTCGCACTGGCATCGATTCCTGACATCGATGAACGTATGCCCAAAAGACTTATTCACCACAGAAGCGGGGTCTCCCACTCGATCTTCACCATCGCGGCATGTACCTTCGGTTCATTCGCCCTTCTCTCACGATACCCTCCCCTTGATCTACTCGTTGTACCCGCAGTTACCGCGGCCGTCACAAGCCATATCCTCCTCGATACACTAACAAGATCGGGCTGTCCGCTGCTCTGGCCTTTGAGCCGTCATAGTTTTTCAGCGCACTTGTGTAAATATGATAATCCGTTAGCCAACGCATTGATTATTTTGCTCTCTTCGCTCGCAATCCTTACCTTCATATTGTGTGGTTGACCTCAACTGAGTCCTACCGCAGCTAATCATTTCTTTGGTATATGGACTAGTAACGTAAGCCGTGTAAGAAATCTAGCGGGGGACATCGTCTCGCGAATAAACTAACACAATATTAAAGTATTCGAAAAACCAAGTTTGTTTGAGGATCTAAATTGTTCCCATCGAAGAAGGTTCAAAATCTGGTTGGTTCCAGAATTCAAGTCGAGATGAAGGGAGAAAAATGTGTGCTCGAAGGCCTCTTAATGAGTGCCGATGACTATCTCAACTTACATCTTACGAATACGACAGAAGTTGTTGACGGGGAGAAGTCGCGAGTTCTCGGATCGGTAGTGCTCCGCGGCAACAACATCATTCTTCTAAACCCCGTGAACGACTAAACCTATAATTAAGGGCGCATGCGTGAAAAAACACGCTACGCTGCTTTGAGGAAGTCCAAAACACCAATATACTCACAGTTCACTTGTCAACGATAAAGGTGAAGGGAAAGTGAAAGCTGAAGACGGCGAAAAAAACAAGCACGATGTGCTTCTAGCGCAAGGTAAGATAGCCCCTTGTATCGGATGCCACGAGGTGTGTACTCCAGAGTACTGTTCGCTCCTCGACGAGTGGCTAGAATTGCTCATGTAAACTATCGCGTTTTATTGCGAGGTGGACAGCCACCTCATCACTTGGGGCTTGCGGCTTAATTTCAGCACATTCTCTTGTATTTTTTTTAGTCATACATCTTTGCTTAACTGGAAGCCAAAAACCCTTTATTAAAAACAACTCTGCAAACATGAACATGTAGTTTCAGAAAAAATCATAATTGAAACGGGCAGGCACAAATTTAGAAAATGCAACTTTAAAGGCCTTTTATCGTTGTTTAACACGAAAAACGCCGACTAATGGCAATTATTACACAATATTGAAATACTTTGATCGCGAATGTTAATATGGGACTTATTTTGGGAAAACGCGACGTAAAGCTAGCCAGACACGCAGTGAAATGTTATTACGGCTTAGATGATGGAGACGGAAAAATCGAGGTCATCGAGAACTTTGACAACAAGATGCCTACCGGCGGCTTCATAAAAGATATAACGGAAGAGCTAAAAGCGTGGTGGCCACAGAATATCGGTATGAAGTCTAAAGTCGCTCGATTGTCCGAGTCAGATTTTATATACTGCGTTAATGAGCTCCGTGCGAAAAACGGATCACCGCCAATCGCTTCAGATGGGAACTTGCACAAGAAATGGATGGAATGTTTGGCATCAAATGATCCACATATTTACCTCGTAGCTATTCGAGGCGAGCGCACGAAGCTCGTTTTAGTAAATACGAAGGTCACTGCCCAGAGCAGATCCTGATTTTTTTTGAAGAAATGCTGCCCCATTATACATCCGCCGAGGGCATCTTATGAATGCGAGGCGATCGGGAGACCATTTTAGCGGCGTAGACGAGCAAATCAGCCAAGTAGAGACGGAGATACGCGACACTCCTTACAATAAAGCCACACAACTCCACATCGGTCGTCTAAAAGCAAAACTAGCGCGGCTAAAGGAGCAACGGGAGACGAAAGGCTCTCATAAAGGGACTGGATATGCGCCAAAAAAGTCCGGTGATGCCACTTGTGTCCTGGTAGGATATCCCTCCGTTGGAAAGTCAACTTTGCTGAACGTGCTCACTAACGCAAAATCACCAGTGGGCGCTTACGATTTTACAACACTAAATGTCATACCTGGCTCTATGGTGTATAAAGGAGCGCGCATACAAGTCTTGGACGTTCCAGGACTGATCAGTGGTGCAGCAGCAGGCAAAGGCAGGGGCAGAGAGGTCATTTCAGTTGTCAGAAGCGCAGACCTCATCCTAATCTTGGTCGACGTTTTTAGCGAATGGCAAATCGAAGTGATTAAAAAAGAGTTAAACGACGCTGGAATCAGACTAAACCAAAGTCCCCCAAACATAGCTATAAAAAAGAAAGCCCGTGGAGGTGTCTTAATTAAAAGGGCCCCAAATGCTACTAACATCGATGAAGCCACGATAGTTGCGATTTTACACGACTTCAAGATTCACAACGCAGACGTTTTGCTTAAAGAAGACGTTAACGTCGATCAATTGGTAGACGCATTGATCCCGGGCAGACGGTTCGTCCCTGAAATAACGGTTGTAAACAAGATAGACCAATTACCTAGCCCAGTGGGTTTCGGTGACGTTCATATTTCCGCCGAGCACANCATTAACGTCGATCGTCTTAAAGATTTGATCTTTGAAAAGCTAGGGTTTATTCGCGTNTTCNTAAAACCTCAGGGAAAAGCGGCAGATACCGAAAACCCGTTGATCTTACGNCATAATTCGACCGTCGAAGAGGTCTGCAACCTTATGCANAAACAAATCTCGCGGAAATTCAGGTACGCTCANGTGTGGGGNCCAAGTGCAANACACNCTGGTCAGCGTGTGGGACTAGACCACCAGCTGCTTGATGAAGATACTGTCACTTTGGTGGCTTCACGCAAGTAACTCCTTTTTCCAAGGTTTCTGTACAGTGATTTTGCACAGAGCGCCCGAAGTAACCGATAAATGCTCAGTAACGGCGAGTGCAACAAATGGTAGGTTAGGTAGCTAAAGTTGAACTTCAGTACCGGCCTCAGGTATGCTTATATTCCTGAATCCGGCCTCTTCCAGTTTACCTCGGTAAAATTGCTGGGCTTCATACTCACCATGAACTAGGAATATTTTTTTCAACTGACTTTTATCCTGACAACTGATATAATCCTTCATTTCATGGTAATCGCCGTGGCCCGAAAATGCTTCAATCCGTTCAATCGTTGCCCTCACCGGGTGCTTTTCGCCGAAAATAGATACAGGATTTTCACCGCTTACTATCCTAGCCCCCAATGTGGTGGGCGAACAATAACCAACTACAAGAATAGTGTTCTTCGGGTCTTCAATATTGTTGGCCAAGTGGTGCTTTATCCGTCCAGCTTCCATCATACCAGAGGCAGAGATGATCACGCAAGGTTCCTTAATAGAGTTCAGCTTTTTCGATTCTTCGGTGCTTTTCACGTAAAAAAGGGAGCCAAATCCGAACGGATCTGGGTCACTTTGCATCACTTCCTGAATGTCATCACTGAGGTCATCGAGGTGCAACCGGAAGATATCGGTAGCATTCACTGCCAACGGGCTATCAACGTACATATTTATTTTTGGCAAAAGCCCTTCGTTAAAGAAGTTATTCAGCGCATAAACCACTTCCTGCGTGCGGCCGATGGCAAAGGCAGGAATAATGACTTTTCCGCCTTTTTCAACGCACGTCTGGCGGATCACCCGAAGCAATTCTGCCTCGGCATCCTGCATCTGCGGGTGCACGCGGTTTCCATAGGTCGATTCGGCGATCAGGTACTCGCATTGCGGGAAAGGCTGGGGCGGTTTCAGGATATAGCTCACGGGCCTGCCGATATCACTGGTATATGCGAGCTTTGTTGTTTTCCCGTTTTCAGTAATTTCAAGCGAAACTACGCCACTTCCCAGCATATGACCGGTATTAGTAAACTTTACATTGGTGTTATCATCAATCCGGAATCTCCTGTCATATGCCACACCTATGAATAGCTTCATACAGGCGCGGGCATCTTTTTCGGTATAAATCGGTTCAACAGGAGCTATGCCTTTGGCAATACGGCGTCTGTTAAACTTTTCCACGTCACTTTCCTGGATATGCCCGCTGTCGGCAAGCATGATGGCGCACAAGTCGCGGGTGGCATTGGTACAAACCACTGATCCACGGAAGCCGAGCGTATAAACGTAAGGGATCAATCCCGAGTGGTCGATATGTGCATGCGACAGGATGATATGGTCGATTTCAGCAGGGTCAAAACCGAGATTGCGGTTCATACCATCGGTTTCCATCCCTTTGCCCTGGAACATGCCACAGTCGAGCAGTATTTTCTCCCCGTTTTCAGTAGTGATGAGATGTTTGCTCCCGGTAACTTCGCGGGCGGCGCCAAGGAATTTTAGCTTCATAATGAATCAATTATGCAATTATACACTGATGCGTGGTATATTTTTTGAGCAGCGTCACAGGTATCAACAGCAGCGATGATGTTATCGCACAACATTAAGCTTATATCGAACTAACAGGCCATATTGAACCAATGGAGCTCCGGATAGGAGAAGATTTCAGCATCGATCCAGGGTACCTCGTCACTGAACGAAGTGCCGTCATAGGACAGAGCGGAAGCGGAAAAAGCTATCTCGTAAGTGTCATATGCGAGGAACTTGCCGCAAATGACCTCGGTTTCGTAGTAATTGATACCGAAGGAGAATACGCGGGGCTATCTGATCATTGCCCTAACATCGATTCAATAGATATTGAGGATCTTTCAAAGGACGAAGAGCATATTCAACAACTTATCACAAAGTCAAAAAAAATAGTCCTCGATGTCTCCGAAACGGAAAAAAAAGTCATAAACGATTTCTTAGATAGCATTTATCGGGTCGCGACCCAGCTTTTTAAAGCAGGAGCTCACAAGCAGAATCCTTTTTTGATTGTCGTTGAAGAGGCAGACATCTACATTCCGCAGCAAAAGCGCGACGGACTTGAGATCTTACAGGTCATAAGCAGACGAGGCAGGAAAAGGGGTCTGGGAATCCTTTTAGCGACCCAGCGACCTGCTTTGGTCAACAAAAACGTGCTAAGCCAGTGCAACAACGTGTTCATCGGAAAGCTAACGCTCAAAAACGATATCGATTCGGTGCGGATATTCTTCTCCTCAATGGATTATGCGCGTCAGCTTACAGGACTCAAACCAGGGCAGTTTTACGTCCAAGGAACAATCTCTGATCCTTCGTTTATCAAAGTGAGACGGCGAATAACGCCACACGGAGGGGCGACGCCTATGATAAAAAGTCGTTCTGATCCCACAGCAGACCAAACATCACACTCAGAAGTGAGCGCATCGCAGGATCCCGATGAGAGCGAACACAGCCGGGTTCAGCGTGCCCTTGACACCACGCAGGGAGATAAAAAGGTCTCTCTTATACACTACGACGAAATCAAGGCCCTCAATGCCTTAAATCGAAACAAGCACAAGCCCCTCTTTTTAGGCACAAGTGAGAGCATTACGGACGTCAAACGCCTTATGCTGCCCATTTTTTCTGTTAATGTCCGAGAGTTGAAAAAAAGATTAATAGGTACAAAGTTCGTTGATTACAGGATCTTGATTGACGCCATCAAAGGGGACATACTTAGCCCTGACGGCACGCATCGAAGGTCCGAGAATCTGCGTTATCTTATTGACTTGAATCCTATTCAGCTAAAGGTTATGGACTTCATTGTCACCAACAAAGGCGCAAGCTATGCACAGCTACGTGAAGTGCTACCCGGGAAGCGTTTCAAGCCAACCTTAAAAAAACTTGAAGAAATGAACCTCATTG
>JGI20197J15001_1000081_pt1 | contig 13355 bp, 10 predicted proteins | sample NGESurdeep092012_2_FD_15001 | JGI IMG/M metagenome (IMG submission 15001)
CTATAAAGTTAGAAGCCTGCAGAAGACTTTCATAGGTTCCGGTATCGAGCCATGCCATCCCTCTTCCCATCAACTTGACCTCAAGCGTTCCTTCGTTGAGATAGAGCCTGTTCAGGTCAGTTATTTCAAGTTCACCGCGTGCTGAAGGCTTCTGGGATTTTGCCTTTTTAACTACGCTGTTGTCATAAAAATAGAGACCGGTTATAGCATAATTTGATCTTGGTTGCGAAGGCTTTTCTTCGATGCTGATAGCTTTGCGGTTACCGTCAAACTCAACAACTCCGTACCTCTCAGGATCGGTTACATAATAGCCGAATACGCAGGCTCCTTTGGTGATCTGCGAGGTCTTCAGAAGCACATCCCCGAACCCATGACCATAAAATATATTATCGCCAAGTATCATGCAGACAGTATCATTGCCGATGAATTTCTCTCCAAGGATGAATGCCTGGGCAAGGCCATCGGGTGAAGGCTGTTCTATGTAACTGAAGGTCAGCCCGAGCGATTTGCCATCGCCCAGCAGGCTATGGAATCCGGGCAGGTCGCGGGGAGTTGAGATGATTAATATATCACGGATGCCGGCAAGCATGAGGGTTGATAACGGGTAGTAAATCATAGGCTTATCATACACTGGCAGCATCTGTTTAGAGATAGTGCTGGTTATTGGGTATAGTCTTGTGCCTGAGCCGCCTGCTAAAATTATTCCTTTCATATTTTATTTATTAACCCAACCCCCCATCCCCCCTGAAGGGGGGCTAACCAGGTGGATGGATTTGTTATTTTCATAATTCAGGCCCCCTTTAGGGGGCAGTCCCGCTTCAGCGGGACGGGGTTAACGCCCTTTTATCTTCTTCCTATCCCATAATACTTAAACCCCAGTTTCTTAATCGAAGCCGGGTCATATATGTTTCTGCCATCAAAAATTACCTTCTCTTTCATCAGCGAAGCCATTTTTTTGAAATCGGGCAGGTGAAATTCCGACCATTCAGTCATCAGGACCATTGCATCGGCGCTTTCAAGAGCTTCATAAGGGTTGGATGAGTAAGCTATTTTGTTTCCCAAAACTTTCTTTGTCTCCTCCAGTGCTGCAGGGTCATAAGCCCTAACCTTTGCGCCGGCCTTAAGCAGGTTTCCAATCAGGTTTATCGATGATGATTCCCTGATGTCATCTGTTTTTGGCTTGAACGATAATCCCCATACTCCAATAGTCTTGTTCTTTAAATTGTTTTTGAAGTGAGCAGTCATTTTGTTGAAAATGACATTCTTCTGATATTCATTTGCTTTTTCGACAGCTTTGACCACATTCAGTTCGTACCCATGGTCGTGGGCAGTCCTGAGGATTGCCTTCACGTCTTTTGGAAAGCATGAGCCTCCGTAACCGGTTCCGGGATAAAGAAATTTGCTTCCGATCCTTGAGTCGCTGCCAATACCCTTCCTGACATGGTTGATGTCGGCTCCAAGAATATCGCACAGGTTTGCAATTTCGTTGATGAAGCTGATCCTCGTGGCCAGCATAGCATTTGCAGCGTACTTTGTAATCTCTGCCGACGCAATATCCATGAAAAGTATAGGGTGATTATTAAGCACAAAAGGATTATACAGGCGTCTCATTATCTCTCCGGCTTTCTCGCTGTCAATCCCTATTACTATCCTTTCAGGCTTAAGGAAGTCATCAACGGCAGCACCTTCCTTGAGAAACTCGGGGTTACTTGCCATATCGAAGGCTGCTTTTGATTCACGTTCATCGAGCTCTTTACGGATAGCTTTCCTGATCTTTTCGGATGTACCGACAGGAACTGTACTTTTGGTTACGATGACCGAATATGATGTGATCACAGAGCCTATTTCCCTTGCTACTTCAATAACATGCTTCAGGTCGGCGCTGCCGTCTTCTCCTGGCGGTGTGCCTACTGCAATGAAAATGACCTCGGCACCCTTTATGCCATCCTTCAGTGAAGAAGTGAAGAATAACCTGTTTTTCTCCACATTGAGCCTGATCATGCTTTCAAGACCAGGTTCATAAATGGGAACAGAACCTTCATTCAACTGCTTAATTTTAGATTTATCATTATCGATGCATGTCACAGTTACACCACTTTCAGCAAAACAAGTCCCTGTAACCAGTCCCACATAGCCTGTTCCCACAACTGCAATTTTCATATAAACCTGGTAGTTTTAAGTTTAAATATATGCAAAGATAATAGAACAGATGAATTTTCACCCCCCCTCAGGGGGCAGGGGGCAAAGTGGTGAAAATCTTCTCATTATTATGGCATATTTAAAAAATATGGATATCTTTGCGAACCATTTTTTTCAAAATAATGTCTAACTTATTAATTATTAGTTCATTTAAATTACAATTATGACTGAAAGCAAGAAGAAAACAACCGCCAAAGAGGTTGTTGAAAAAAACGAAGACGTTGTAAAACCTGTCAAAAAAGCAAAGGTTAAAGAAAGTAAAGAGAAACTTATTGAGGAGGCTCTGGAAGTTGAAGCAGTTCCTGTCGATGAAGAAAAAGAATTAAAAGTTTCCGAAGTCAGCGAGGCTCCTGAAGCCGTGATTGCTGAAGAAAAGAAAGAGAAAAGGCCAAAGAAATCAAAGCCTGAACATGAAACTGAACGCCAGGCTCCCGTTGCCAACGAGGATTTTGACTGGGTTGGTTTCGAAAAGGATGAGCTTAAGAACTCACCTAAACACAAGGAATACGAAGCGATGTACGACGAGACACTCTCAACTGTTGCAGTTGACGAGGTTGTTCATGGTACAGTTATTCAGATGACTCCCCGCGAAGTCGTTATTAACATCGGTTATAAATCTGAAGGCGTCGTTAGTCTTAACGAGTTCCGCTATAACCCGAACCTGAAAGTAGGCGATACCGTTGAGGTATATGTTGAAAGTCAGGAAGACAAGAAAGGCCAGCTTCTCCTTTCACACAAAAAAGCACGCGCAATCAATTCGTGGGACAGGGTTAATGCATCCCTTGAAAAAGATGAGATCATCACCGGTTATATTAAGTGCCGTACTAAAGGCGGTATGATTGTCGATGTATTCGGCATCGAAGCTTTCCTTCCCGGTTCACAGATCGACGTCAAGCCGATCCGCGATTACGATGTGTTTGTAGGCAAGACGATGGAATTCAAAGTTGTCAAGATCAACCAGGAATTCAAGAACGTTGTTGTATCTCACAAAGCTCTTATTGAAGCTGAACTTGAACAGCAGAAGAAAGAGATCATTGCCAAACTTGAAAAAGGACAGGTTCTTGAAGGAACCGTTAAGAATATTACCTCATACGGAGTATTTATTGACCTCGGCGGTGTCGACGGTCTTATACATATTACAGACCTTTCATGGGGCAGGGTTAACCACCCTGAGGAGATTGTTTCCCTTGATCAGAAACTCAATGTCGTCATACTCGATTTTGACGATGAAAAGAAGAGGATCGCGCTCGGTCTCAAGCAGCTTACTCCTCATCCATGGGATTCAGTCAATCCTGATCTCAAGATCGGCGATAAAGTAAAAGGCAAGGTTGTCGTTATGGCCGATTATGGTGCATTCGTTGAAATAGCCACGGGTGTTGAAGGACTGATCCATGTCTCTGAAATGTCATGGTCACAGCATCTTCGCAGCGCACAGGAGTTCATGAAGGTTGGCGACGAGGTCGAAGCAGTTGTTCTTACTCTCGACAGGGCTGAGAGGAAAATGTCACTCGGCATCAAACAGCTCAAACCGGATCCATGGCAGAACATCGACGATAAATATACCGTTGGTTCAAAACATATGGCTAAAGTCAGGAACTTTACAAACTTCGGTGTATTCGTTGAAATTGAAGAGGGTGTTGACGGACTGATCCATATTTCGGATCTTTCATGGACAAAGAAGATCAAGCATCCTGTAGAATTTACTGCAATAGATGCTGAGATTGAAGTTGTCGTTCTTGAAATCGATAAGGAAAACAGACGACTGAGCCTTGGACACAAGCAGCTCGAAGAGAATCCATGGGATGTATTTGAAGGCCTGTTCACAGTTGATTCAGTGCATGAAGGAACCGTTATGGAAGTATTCGACAAGGGTGCAGTTATTGCCCTTCCTTACGGAGTTGAGGGATTTGCTACACCCAAACATATGGTTAAAGAAGACGGAACAATGGCAAAAGTCGATGAGAAACTGATGTTCAAGGTTATCGAATTCAATAAATCGGCCAAGAAAATCATCGTTTCTCATAGCAGGGTTTTCGAAGATGAAAAGAAATCAACTGAAGCTCCTGTTAAGAAGACAGAGGGTGAAACACCCAAGAAATCAGCAAGAAAGCCTAAATCAAACGCTGAAAAAACAACTCTTGGTGATATTACCCAGCTGGCTGCTTTAAAAGAAGAAGAAATGGAAGAAAAACAGAATAAAGCATCCAAGAAAGAGAAATAATTATTAAATTAGAGCTATCAAATTTTAATATTATGGATTTCAATATTGAAAGCCGGAATAACAGTACAGTGATCCAGATCCAGTCTGAGAAGCTTGATACACATATTGCTCCTGCTCTGAAATCTGAACTTGTACTGGTTTCAGGTAAGGGTGAGAAGAATATCATCCTTGACCTTGAAAAATGTCAGTACTGCGACTCTTCGGGTCTTAGTGCCATCCTGGTAGCCAACAGACTTTGTAAAAATGCCGGTGGTACATTTGTACTCTGCGGCCTGAATGAAGCCGTCGAACGTCTTATCACTATTTCTCAGCTCGATACTGTCCTGACAATCACCGGGACAATAGCCGATGCTGAAAAGATGATATCCTGAGACCGCAGCTTTGCAGGATGCCGATGAAAGTTACAGTACTTGGCAGCAGTTCTGCATTGCCGACGTCAGAAAGATTTCCTTCCGCTCATGTGCTCAATGCACATGAGCGGTTGTTTTTAATAGACTGCGGAGAGGGAACCCAGATGCAGCTTCGCAGGAACAGGATCCGGTTCGGAAAAATAAACCATATCTTCCTCAGCCACCTGCATGGCGATCATGTTTTCGGCCTCTATGGGCTTTTATCAACATTCAGTCTCATGGGNAGAGCTGCACCCTTGCATCTCTATGCCCCTGAAAACTACAACAGCATGCTCAGATCCCACCTGGCCGATTTCGACATCCACCTGAATTACGAAATTGATTTCATTCCTCTTGCCGGAAAAAACCCAGTAAAGATACTTGAGGATAAATACCTGACGGTAACCTCATTTCCTCTTCAGCACAGGGTGACGGCTTTTGGTTTCCTTTTTGCTGAAAAGCCTCACGACCGTAATATTATCAAGGATTCAATTTTCAGGTATGAGATTCCTTCAGTTAGAATTCCTGCAATAAAGAAAGGCGGGGATTTCATCACGAAGGATGGGGTTTTGATAAAAAATGAAGATATCACTGTTGCAGGTCCGGCTCCTCTTTCCTACGCCTATTGCAGCGACACAAAGTATTTTAAGCGGCTGTCATCTTTCGTTAAGGGTGTTGACCTGCTTTACCACGAAGCTACCTTCGATATGTCACTTCAGGATCTGGCGAAAACAACTGGCCATTCGACATCTCTGGATGCTGCAAAAGTTGCATCGTCAGCGGGAGCCGGCAGCCTCATGATTGGACATTTCTCGGCAAGGTATAAGGATATCTCGCCTCTTGTGGAAGAGGCCAGACAGATATTCCCCCTGACATTCCCAGCCCTTGACGGGCACACATACGAAGTGGGCAGCCACGTTAATCCTTAAGAAAAGAATTTCTATCTTTGACATCTTTAAATAAAAAGAGGATTTATTTAAATGGAAAATTCAAATTGATAATTAAGATATAATTTAGACCCCTATCTTTGACATCTTTAAATAAAAAGAGGATTTATTTAAATGGAAAATTCAAATTGATAATTAAGATATAATTTAGACCTCCATCCTGCCTTCCCCCAAGGGGGAAGGTAAGTATTTCCCCCCTGGGGGAAAAAAGAAGGGGGGGTAAAAAATAAAGAAGAGTGCAGGATAAAATACTCATACTTGATTTCGGCTCTCAATATACTCAACTGATAGCCAGGAGAATAAGGGAACTCAATGCCTATTGCGAAATTTATCCGTTCAACCATTTCCCGATTCCGGACAGCAGTGTCAAAGGGGTTATTTTATCAGGCAGCCCATCGTCGGTACGCGATAAGGATGCACCGGTTCCACAGTTGGAGAAAATCAAGGGTCATATCCCTCTTCTGGGTGTTTGTTACGGTGCTCAATATCTTGTTCAGGGATTCGGAGGTGAAGTCCTGCCTTCCAATACACGTGAGTACGGAAGAGCAAACCTGATCTCAATTAATAAAGAAGACCAGCTCTTTAAAAACATCACGCCTGGCACGCAGGTATGGATGTCTCATGGCGATACAATAGTAACCATGCCTGAGAACTACGAGATTACAGGCTCAACTGCTGACGTTAAAGCCGGAGCTTTCCATATAAAAGGAGAAAAAACCTGGGGCATCCAGTTCCATCCTGAAGTCTACCATACCTCTGAAGGAAAACAGATACTCGCCAATTTTGTCGGACGCATATGCGGATGCGCAATGAACTGGACCCCTGGTTCGTTTGCTGAATCAACAGTTGCCGGACTTAAGAGACAACTCGGCAATGATAAAGTGATCCTTGGTTTATCCGGAGGTGTCGATTCATCTGTGGCGGCCGCACTTCTTAACAAGGCAATAGGTAAGAACCTGACATGCATCTTTGTTGATAACGGGCTGCTAAGAAAGAATGAATTCGCAAAAGTGATGGAATCTTATCCGGGTCTCGGGCTGAATGTAGTCGGTGTTGATGCGGAAGACAGGTTCCTTGATCAGCTTGAGGGAGTGAGCGAGCCGGAGGAAAAGAGAAAAATCATAGGAAAGGTTTTTATTGAAGTTTTTGAGGAAGAAGCGCGTAAGGTGAAGGATGTTAAATGGCTTGCCCAGGGAACCATTTATCCTGATGTAATAGAATCAGTATCTGTGAACGGTCCGTCAGCAACAATAAAATCCCATCATAATGTCGGAGGACTGCCCGAAAAAATGCATTTGAAAGTTGTAGAGCCGCTTCGGTTGCTCTTCAAAGATGAAGTCAGGAGAGTCGGAACCACACTCGGACTGCCCGATTATATTCTGAAAAGGCATCCATTCCCGGGACCCGGACTTTCAATCAGGCTCCTGGGAAAAATATCGAAGGAAAAGCTGGAAATACTCCGGGAGGCAGACGAGATATTTATTGAGGGCCTGAAGAAACAGGGACTCTACGATCAGGTATGGCAGGCAGCAGTAATCCTTCTTCCGGTTCAGTCAGTCGGAGTTATGGGCGACGAGAGAACCTATGAGAATACAGTCGTTTTGCGGGCTGTCAATTCCACTGATGGTATGACCGCTGACTGGTCGCACCTGCCCTTTGAATTCCTTGGAATGATCTCAAATGAAATAATAAATAAGGTTAAAGGGATCAACAGGGTGGTGTATGATATAAGCTCTAAACCACCTTCAACTATTGAATGGGAGTAGAAAAGAAGTTTAGAGTGAGCTAAAGTCAGGGGTGGAGAACAAAAAGATGTAAAATCCGTTTATGAAGAATAGGATATAATAAGTTAATATGATTATGATAGTCAGAAGAGCAATACCAGCAGTATTATTTTTTGTTTTATTGATATTCAACCTGCCGGTCGCGGCACAGACAATGAATGAGGGTACATTCAAGATAAGCAGGACCATGGGGCTGATCGATCAGTTTTATGTCGATTCTGTGAACCTGGACAATCTGACTGAAAAAGTAATCATAAACCTGCTTAAGGATCTTGACCCTCACTCAACCTATATTTCAGCAAAAGATGTGAAGGATATGAATGAGCCGCTCGAGGGAAACTTTAGCGGGATAGGTATTCAGTTCAGCCTTCTTCGCGATACAATAATTGTAATAGAAACAATTTCAGGAGGACCATCAGAAAAGGTAGGTCTGCTTGCCGGCGACAGGATTATCAGGATCAACGATGAAAAAGTCGCGAATACCGGTATATCAACGGGCAGTGTCATGAGCAAGCTAAGGGGACCGAAAGGGACTGCCGTGAATGTCAGCATCTTCAGGAAAGGGGAGAAGAATGTACTTGAATTTACTATTATCCGCGATAAGATACCGCTTTACAGTCTCGATGCTGCTTATATGCTTGATAAAGAAACCGGCTATGTGAAACTTAACAAGTTTGCTGTTACCACCGATAAGGAATTTACAGATGCACTTGTTCCGCTGAAAAAGAGCGGAATGAAAAACATTGTAATCGACCTGCGGTCAAACGGCGGCGGCGTTATGTCAGCAGCAACAGATATTGCGAATCATTTTTTTACCGATCGGAAACTTCTGGTATATATGTCAGGAAGAAAAACACCGAGAACCGATTATAATTCTTTGGGAGCAGGTGACCTTGCTTCATCGAGGGTGGTGATCCTTACAGATGAAGGATCAGCCTCGGCAAGCGAGATTTTAACAGGTGCGCTCCAGGATTGGGACAGGGCTGTGGTAATGGGCAGGCGAACCTTCGGCAAAGGGCTGGTTCAGAGAGGATTTTACCTTAACGATGGCTCAATGATAAGGTTAACGATAGCACGTTATTACACACCTACCGGACGATCAATACAGAGCCCGTACAATGAGGGTTACGATAAATATATGAGCAATTTCTATAAGAGGTTCTCTGATGGTGAGATGATGTCGGCAGATTCGGTTCATTTCCCTGATTCACTGAAGTATACGACACTGGTAAACAAGCGTACTGTTTATGGCGGAGGAGGTTTAATGCCAGATGTTTTCGTTCCGGCTGATACCACTTTCTATTCTGACTATTACAAAGCTCTTTTCAGGAAAGCTGTCTTCAATAGCTTCATCCTTGAGTATGCCGATAAAAACAGGGATAGGATAAAGTCGGCATATACATCCTTCAATGATTTTAAAGAAAGATTCCGGTTTTCTGATGATGAAATCAATGCTTTCATAAAGAAAGGGGAGGACGCTGGTGTAAAATACAATGAGCATCAGTTCAAGATATCAGAGGAAGAGATACTTCTTGCGCTAAAAGCATTGGTGGCTAATAATTTCTGGCAGACAAACGAGTACTTCAGGATAATTAACGAAAACGATAAACTGATTGATAAAGCCCTGAAATTGGTTTCTGACAAGGATGCTTATAACAAGATCCTTGGTAACAAATAGCTGACTTTACTTATTAGCTTGATTTCTTTGCAGAATAAGTGATTTCGTAAGAAATCGTCGGATCAGTATCATCTGTTGCAGAGAATGTCCATTCAAGAATATCATTGTCGATTGTGAACTTCCAGGTGGATGTCGCACCGGGTATTGTCATAATATTGCCGTTTAAAGTCCAGGAAAAAGTACCATATACGTCTCCGTCCTTGTAATATATTGCAGTACCGCTGGAGGCAAACTCATAGGCCTCTTCATTGTCTTTGAGATAGGCCGTATATAAGTCCTGTTTAACACTATTACTATATGTGACCTGTGTTTTTGAAATAACATTCCATTTACCAATGATGGCTTCACTCAGAGGAGTCTCCTTTTTACACGATGCAACTGAAACCAGGAAAATGGCAGAAAGTAATAACAGTTTTTTCATAATATCTCTTTATTTAGAATTGCAGGTATGAATCCTTATTGTAAAGAAACAATAAAATTTGAAAAGTGGTCTGCATTAAAACAAAAGATTCTGTAAAAACTCTTTTTATATGGGCAAATAACTAATTTTGAAAATCACTTATATTTAATGAAATTCACTGCAAAGACTCTTTACGGGCTTGAAGATGTTCTGGCCCTGGAGCTGAGGGAACTCGGTGCCTCAGATATTGAACCGGCCAACCGGGCTGTCCTGTTCAGCGGCAGTAAAGAGCTTCTTTACAAGGTTAATTACTGTTCACGGAGTGCATTATCGTTTCTGGTCCCCTTATCAGGATTCAGGATCAGGTCGAAGGAAGATCTTTACAAGAAGGCTTCAGAAGTGGAATGGTCTGAAATCATGGACCACGACTCTTCATTTTCTGTTGCGCCGGTTGTGCGCTCAGAACTCTTTGATCATTCGGGCTACCCGGCTCTGGTTGTCAAGGATGCCATTGCGGATTATTTCCGGGGGAAAAGTGGTAGGAGGCCATCTGTCAGCACTTCGGACCCTGATGTGGTGATCAATCTTCATATCAGCAACGATCATGTAGACATATCACTCGATTCGTCGGTAATACCTTTGTATAAAAGGGGTTACAGGTCAGAACAGGGATTGGCTCCATTGAATGAAGTTCTTGCTGCAGGAATGCTTATGCTTTCGGGATGGGACGGCACTCTGCCGCTCCAGGATGCTATGTGCGGATCAGGCACTATACTGATTGAAGCGCAGATGATTGCCAATAAAATACCTCCGGGAAAATTCAGGAACTTTTTCGGATTTACCCGATGGAAAGATTTTGATGAAAACCTTTTCATAAGGATGAAAAAGGAGAGCGAAGCGCTGATAGTTAAATCCGGCACGCTGGTTACCGGCAGCGATATATCTGAAGCCGCTGTCCGGCAGGCTGAAGCAAATATCAGGAAAGCGGGTCTTGAAGGTGTTATATCGGTTGAGGTCGCTGATTTCAAGGATGTAAAGAGAGCATCCGGCGACGGGTACCTGGTTATTAATCCGCCTTATGGACAGAGGCTTAAACCTGATGAAATAGAAAACCTGTATAGCATGATAGGTTCAACTCTTAAACATCATTTTACCGGAAACAAAGCTTGGATTATCACATCCGGGAAGGAGTATTTAAGGAATATCGGACTTAAACCGAAAAAGAAATTTACCCTTTTCAACGGGGCTCTGGAATGCGTTTTTGCTGGCTACGAACTATATGAGGGAACGAAAAAACAGGCATCAGCGTGAAATCGTCATAAAAATGGTGTTTATCACTATAATTGCCTACTTTTATCAAAAAGCAAGTTGAAACCGGCATGAGTAATGTGGAAAAGTTATAATTTGGTAACTTCATATTTTTATTATATTTGTTATCGGAAAAACAGGGTCCTTACCCAAAAAGAGCTTAAATGGGCTTTGATATAGAAAATTACTTAACGGACCAGTCAAAGAAAAATGTTATCCTTTTTTATAAGGGTAATGTTGATTCTGATGTCATCAATCACGTTCTTGATACGGTTGAGGACAAGATGGTTCAGATTAATGAGCAGGCCAAGCTCCGGAAGAAGGTCTATAATGTGCTTGTTGAGAGCCTGCAGAACCTGTATCACCATGTCGATAAAGTACCTGAAGATTTCGAAGACCAGACCTCAGAAAAGTTTGGACTGCTTATTGTAGAAAAGGTTGACTATGGTTATAAAATAATTACCGGGAACTTTGTACATGCAGATAATATTGAAAAGCTCGAAGAAAAGATAAAAAGGATCAACAGGTCAAGCCACGAGGAGATCAAGGAACTATATAAATTCATCCTCAATCACCAGCGCATCTCTGCCAAAGGTGGTGGCGGACTTGGTCTTGTCGATATTGCCAGAAAGACGGGCAATAAACTAGATTACACATTTAAACGGTATAATGATAAATACTCTTTTTTCTACCTGAACATCCTGGTTGACGAAAGAGAACAAGTATGAATTTAATTTTACAAAACTTAAAACTTAATAAAAATGGAACCGATCATCATTGAAGGAACGCCGAAAACCCCAACAGTTAAATTTGATGCAATTGAAGGTGTATTCGAAATAAAGGGACGTTCAATTCCAGAAAACTCAGTTGAATTTTATAAACCTCTTGTTGACTGGCTCGACACCTACAAAGAGACACCGCTGATAAAAACCGTGGTGAATATCCGGCTTGAGTATTTCAACACGAGTTCCTCGAAGTGCATTCTTGATGTCTTCAAGAAGCTTGAGGCTATTCACAAAGCCAAAAATGAAGTGGAAGTAAACTGGTACTATGAGGAGGACGATGAGGATATGCTCGAAGCCGGTGAAGATTATGAATCTATCATCAGGGTGCCGTTTAAGATGATTGAAATAGTAGAGTAATCTGCTTAAAATCTCAGGTTGATCATTGTCAGGTCGGTTATTCCAAAAACTAAAGGGGCTTTTGAAAGCCCCTTTTTTTATTCTGATTTTTTTAGCTTATGCCCTATTGCCACTTCTCCTGAATCGAGAATCTTCTTGAGCACCCTGAAATAGAGTGCAAAATAAAGCAACATAGTCATCGCCCACAGAACAATCACATTTACCGTAAAAGTATCCATATCCTTTCCGAATATCCTTTTGACAGGTGAATAAAAGTGAGCTTTTATCATGTTGGTCTCAGGATCGGTATAAATGGGATCAAGCTTCTGGATAATCTCACCCTTGAAATCAATAGTCCTCACTGTTTCATTCTTGTTGGTGACAAACTCTTCAAGAGACTCATTGGCATAATCGTCCCTTAATTTCAGGAATGCCTGACTGTTTTCTGTATTGAGTTTTGTTACAAGAGCATCCTTCATTTCGCTGGCGCTCTTGGAATAGTCGACATAGTATTTTCTTATTATGTCGACACATTTAAGCGCTTCACCGGCAACTTCAGGAGTCACCTTTTCCGGAGTGAGCGAATCAAGGTAATTGAATTTAAGATCGGGAGTCTCTATAAGCTGTTTCCTGATCTCATTGCGGCAAATGAGAAGCTTGCTATTAAAGTCTTTGCTCCTGACACCTCTTTCGAGATCTGTTTTGATGTTTTCAAGCTTGCCTTTTATTTCGGAATGCCAGTAATCCTTCTTGAATTTAGCTTTGCTTATGGCTTTATCAAAGACATAGAATTGCCTTTCAAATTTATTATCCTTGAACTGTTTGACAGCCAATGCTTCATATCCCCACCTTGCAGTAATGAATTCACCATATATAGGAATTGAAACAGGTGATGACAAGTTAGGGTTAAGTTTTTCGAACTTCACCATTATACCGCTTAATATGATCTGCGGGATTACAAGGAAAGGTATTAAGATATAAATGGTAACAACAGCCTTGAAGCTGTCGGATATAACCAGACCGATCATGTTCGCGCCGGCCCAGCATGTGAAGAGCACAAGCCAGTACTCGAACCACATGCCTTTTATGCCGATAATTGAGTTACCGATAATTACAAAGCTCAGGGCCTGGATGGCAGAGATACTCAGCTGAACAAAGACCTTTGACATCAGGTAACTGTTCCAGCTGAGGTTAAGGAATGCCTCTCTCTTCAGTATTTTTCTGTCTTTGATGATCTCTTCAGCGCTCACTGTAAGTCCCATGAATATAGCAATGATTACCGACATGAATATATATACCGGCAGGTTG
>JGI20197J15001_1000095_pt1 | contig 11941 bp, 10 predicted proteins | sample NGESurdeep092012_2_FD_15001 | JGI IMG/M metagenome (IMG submission 15001)
ATTGCACCGGAATATTCAGGGAAAGCACTTGAGATACTGAAACAGAAAAAGAACCGTATAATCCTGCTGAGAAAATCGATTATAAAATCAACATCCAATTTCAGATCAATGCTGAATGGCGTCCTCTGGCAGGAACGCGACAACTGCACCGAATCGGGCGCAGATATGAGACCGGTCACTCCGGCAGTACCCAAACCGGCTGAAACAGACGACCTTGTTTTTGCAAATAAGATTGTCAAGCACAGTAAATCCAATGCAATAGTGCTTGCCAGGAACAAACAGCTCTGTGCTAGCGGCATTGGCCAGACATCAAGAGTCGACTCGCTCAGACAGGCTATTGACAAGGCAAGATCTTTCGGCTTTGATCTCACGGGGGCAGTTATGGCATCCGATGCTTTTTTCCCGTTTGCCGATTGTGTCGAGATTGCCCATAAGGCAGGGATCACCGCCGTTGTCCAGCCTGGTGGATCGGTACGTGACCAGGAATCTATTGACTATTGCTCATCAAATGGAGTCGCAATGGTATTTACAGGAGTAAGACATTTTAAACATTAACCATAATTTAATTTATCTCATTCGATGGGACTATTTTCATTTTTAACGCAGGAGATTGCTATTGACCTCGGGACAGCTAATACGATCATTATCCATAATGATAAGATAGTAGTAGACGAACCCTCAATTGTTGCAATTGACAAGAACACAGGGAAACTTATAGCAATAGGTGAAAAAGCCAGGCAGATGCATGGGAAGACTCACGAAAACATTAAAACTATCAGGCCGTTGCGCGATGGCGTAATTGCCGATTTCAATGCTGCCGAGCTGATGATCAGGGGAATGATCAAATTGATAAATAAGGGACCTCAGCTTTTTTCTCCGTCACTTAAGATGGTCGTTTGCATCCCCTCCGGAAGTACCGAGGTTGAGATCCGTGCAGTTCGTGATTCATCGGAACATGCAGGCGGACGGGACGTATATATGATCTATGAGCCTATGGCAGCTGCTATTGGTATCGGGCTTGATGTAGAAGCACCCGAAGGATGCATGGTAATCGATATCGGTGGCGGTACAACAGAAATTGCTGTTATTGCCCTTGGGGGAATAGTTTGCAATAAGTCGATAAGAATAGCTGGAGATGGATTTACAGCTGATATTCAGGCTTATATGAGACACCAGCACAATATAAAGATCGGTGAAAAGACTGCCGAAGATATTAAAATAGGAGTGGGTGCTGCTCTGCCTGATATAGAAAATCCACCTGCGGATTACGTTGTCAGGGGACCAAATATCATGACGGCGCTTCCTATTGAAATACCAATCTCTTACCAGGAAATTGCATACTGCCTTGATAAATCATTATCGAAAGTTGAGGCTGCTATTCTTAATGTTCTCGAGCAGACTCCTCCCGAGCTTTATGCCGATATAGTAAACAAGGGAATATACATGGCCGGAGGAGGAGCTCTTCTGAGAGGTCTTGACAAAAGACTTACTGATAAGATAAACATTAAATTCAACGTGGTTGAAGATCCGCTCCATTCAGTTGCACGAGGAACCGGAGTAGCACTTAAGAATGTGGATAAATTCCCATTCCTGATGAGATAACCCTGTGTTTGAATGAGAAACCTTCTTAATTTTCTGGCGAAGTATAACAACCTTATCATCTTTCTTATACTTGAAGGGATATCATTCTATTTGCTGACAACGGGGAATACTTATCATAATACACAGATTGTAAAAGGAGTAAGGAGCTTTACCAACAGGATTGATGAGAAAATCAGCAATGCCAGGAGCTATTTTCAACTCCGTGATATAAATCAGGCACTGGCATATGAAAATGCAACCCTGAAAAACAATATCAACCTGCTGAAGAACAAAGATGACTTGCTTTTTTTTTCTGTCTCTGACACAAATTACAGGCAGCAATACCAATTCACTTCAGCGGCGGTCATAGATAATTCAGTAACCCGCCAGAAGAATTTCTTCACTCTGAACAAAGGAAGCAGGCAGGGCATTGCAGTTGACATGGCTGTAACCTCAGGCGATGGAGTTGCAGGAGTTATTGTGGGCTGTTCCAGAAATTACTCAATAGCCATGTCATTGCTGAACCTGGATTTCAAGCTTAGCGCCAGGCTTAAATCAAATGGATATTTTGGCTCACTCGGCTGGGATGGGAACCAATATAATTATGCCATCTTAAGCGAAATTCCGCAGCATGTTACTTTTGGAATTGGCGATACAGTAGAAACGACAGGTTATTCAGCCGTATTCCCTGAAGGAATTATGATCGGGACAGTAAGTGGGTTTGAAAAATCTGGCGGCGACTTTTATAAAATCAGGGTCTTGCTGAAGACAGATTTCAAAAAACTTCATTTTGTAACTACGATCGGCAACCTGAGGAAAACAGAAGAACTTGAACTTGAAAAACTATTTCAATGATCAACAGGATATCCAGATTCAGCCTGATCTTTGTTTTGCTGATCCTCTTGCAGGTTCTGGTATTTAATAACATACGGTTCAGCGGATATATAAATCCGTATGTTTATGTCATGTTCATTCTTCTCCTGCCGGTTGAAATACCTTCATGGCTTTTACTGCTTATTTCATTTGGAACAGGAGCAGTCATGGATATATTCTGCGGTTCACCCGGCATGCATACTTCTGCCACTGTCCTCGCTGGTTTTGTACGTCCATTTGCACTCAGAGTCATATCTCCACGCGACGGATATGAACCCGGAGCTGATCCGTCTATGTTCATTTATGGATTGAGGTGGTTCCTTATTTATACATCGTTAATCATTTTTATCCATCATACCGCATTGTTTTACCTGGAAGTATTCCGGTTTGCGGACTTCTTCCGAACGCTGTTGAGGGTATTCATGAGCTCTCTGTTTTCCATCACCTTTATTATTCTTCTTGAATACATCAGGAAAGGAAAGTAAACAGCCATGAAGGATGCATTCGTCAATCGGAAATACCTGGTAATCGGACTTGTAATTATTGCCGCTCTGGCTTTGATCATAAGACTTTTCGTCATTCAGGTTGTAGAGGATACCTACAGATTATCGGCCGACAACAATGTATTAAGGTATGTGACTCAATATCCTGCCCGCGGATTGATATATGACCGGAAAGGTAAGCTAATCGTTTTTAACCAGGCAGCCTATGATCTGATGGTCGTTCCAGCCCAGACGGCAAAAGTCGATACCCTGGCTTTCTGTGATGATCTTGGAATTACCATTGAGGTTTTCAGGGAAAGATTAAAGGCGGCAAAGAACTATTCCCGGAAAGCACCTTCGGTTTTTCTGAAGCAGATTTCAGCAGAGACTTATGCAAAATTTCAGGAGAAATTGTTTCTGTACCCCGGCTTTTATGTTCAGCCCCGGACACTCAGAAAATATTCGCGCCCTGTGGCAGCACATCTCCTCGGGTATGTTAGCGAAGTTGATGAAGCTCTTATAAAAAGGGACCCATATTATAAAAACGGAGATTATATTGGCAAGCTTGGCATTGAGGAAGCTTATGAAAAGGACCTAAGGGGAAAGCGTGGTGTAAAGATATTCATGGTCGACGTTTACAGTCGTCTTAAAGGGTCGTATGCTCACGGAGAAATGGATACTGTTGCTGTTCACGGCTCGGATATCATTTCAGGGCTCGACCTTGATCTGCAGGAGTATGGTGAAAAACTGATGCAGAACAAGACAGGCAGTATAGTTGCCATTGAGCCGGAGTCTGGAGAGATACTTGCGCTTGTCTCTTCTCCCTATTATGATCCCGGGCTGCTGGTAGGCCGGGTGCGTTCTGAAAATTTTTCCAGGCTCCAGGCTGATACTATTTCCAAACCATTATTCAACAGGGCGTTCATGGCATCCTATCCACCGGGATCGACTTTTAAGCCGATAAATGGGCTTATAGCTCTGCAGGAGAAAGTCATTGTTCCTTCAACAAAATTTAGCTGCAACCATGGCTATCTGTTTGTGTCTTGCCACTCGCACCCCTCGCCTCTCGACCTTGAAGGTGGAATAATGATTTCATGCAACTCATATTTTTGCCAGACTTACCGGAGGATCCTTGAGAATCCCGCATATGGTTCCATTGCCGAAGCTTTTGAAAAATGGAAAAGCTACCTTAACGAATTCGGGTTCGGCAAAAAACTTGGCAGCGAATTCGTAAATGAACTTCCGGGACTGATTCCCTCATCGGCTTATTTTGACAAGTATTATGGAAAGGGAAGGTGGAAGGCGCTTACGGTGATCTCAATGGGGATAGGACAGGGGGAGATCGGCACAACACCTCTTCAGATGGCCAATATGACAGCTGCAATAGCTAACCGGGGTTACTATTATACACCTCATATTGTAAAGTCTATAGGCAGTGATCATAAAATTGACCCTCGTTTTACAGTTAAGCACAAGATCAGTATTGATTCGGTTAATTTTGAATCAATCATTAAAGGAATGGCAGCTGCTGTAAACGGAGGGGCTGGCGCTACAGCGCGTATTGCGGCACTGGACAGTATAACCGTATGTGGCAAGACTGGGACAGCTCAGAATCCCCATGGCGATGATCATGCTGTATTTATTGCCTTTGCACCCAGAGATCATCCTAAAATTGCCATTGCTGTTTACGTTGAAAATTCTGGATTCGGGGCAACTTATGCTGCCCCTGTCGCCAGCCTGATGATTGAAAAGTACCTGAGAGGAAAAATTACAAACAAACCAATGGAGCAGAGAATGCTGGACCTTAACCTTCTCCATAAACTAACAGAGCCAAAGATTGAGAAGCAGCGTAAATATCTTGAAGGGGATTGACAAGACAACAGTCCTTATTTTCCTGATAATGATCGTCATGGGCTGGTTCAATATTTATGCAGCCGTCTATAACGATGAACACAAGGAGATATTCGATTTTACCCAGAGATACGGGAAGCAGTTCATCTGGATAATGGCGACAATTGTGCTGGCTGTTTTTATCATGATCATCGACAGCAGGTTTTATCTCTTTTTTGCGTGGGTCATTTATGCAATCCTGATGTTTCTGCTGCTGCTCGTACTGGTTTTAGGAAAGGATATTAACGGAGCAAGATCGTGGTTCGAATTTGGTCCGATCAGCCTTCAACCTTCAGAATTTGCAAAATTCGGGACTGCTCTTGCTCTTGCAAGTTTTTTGAATAACCGCAGGAATGATCTGACACAGCTGAAGGTTATCATTCCTGCAGTTGCAATCATCCTTTTGCCGGCACTTCTTACTGCCATTCAGCCTGATTTGGGTTCAACAATAGTTTTCTTCTCTTTCTTTATTGTGCTCTTCAGAGAAGGGATGAGCCCTTTTATCTTTGTCTCGGGGTTGCTGATGGTGTTACTTTTCTTTCTCACTCTCCTGTTTAATAACCTGTACCTCGAGATCGCTCTGATTGCCATAGCTTTTCTGCTGGTTTGGTTTTCCACAAGAAAATGGAATCTTTTGCTTACAGGCCTGGTACTCATGCTCGTTATAGGTGGAATAATATATGCGCTTGATTTTTTTATTATTAAATCACTAGGTAATGAGACCGTTCTGGTAATAACCCTGCTGCTCTCCGGAATTGCCTATGCATATTATTTTTATTCTAAGAAAGCAGTAACCCTGCTTGTCATTTATCTCTTCCTTGCGGGAAGTGTACTTTACGTTAACTCGGTTGATTTTGCGTACAATCATATGCTCAAACCGCACCAGAGGGAAAGAGTGGAGATTATGCTAGGTTTCAAAACGGATACGCACGGAACAGGATACAATGTCAACCAGTCTATAATTTCTGTTGGTTCTGGAGGGTTTAAGGGAAAGGGTTATCTCCAGGGAACCCAGACAAAATTCAAATTTGTGCCTGCGCAGAGTACTGATTTTATCTTCTGCACCGTAGGCGAAGAGTGGGGGTTTCTCGGATCTTTTGTTGTGATCGGATTGTATGTCTTTCTTCTGATCAGGCTCATAATTCTTGCTGAGCGACAACGATCAAACTTTTCAAGGATATATGGCTATGGTGTCGCAAGCGTCCTCTTCACGCATTTCTTCATTAATATCGGGATGGCAATCGGGTTGGTGCCCGTTATTGGAATACCGCTCCCCTTTTTCAGTTACGGAGGAAGCTCACTCTGGGGATTTACACTGCTGTTGTTTATTTTTCTGAGGCTTGATGCCGGAAGAACAGAATACCTGGCATGATCAGAACGGGATGGTGATCCTGTGCGAAATCTCTATGCCGAAATCCTTTTCAACGTAATCGATAAGCTGAGGGAAAAATTCCATAAAATCTTCCTGGAGAGAGTAATAGTTTTTCTTCAGGGCATGCATTGCAAACCTGGTCTCATTTGGCAAAGTTGACCGTTTACTGAGCGTCCTTAGCACATGACGTATACCGTTAAGAGTCTGATATGATTCAATCCAGTTGTTGATAATGAAAAATGGCATCATTTCCCTGACGTTCTCGGGCAATATCTCGTAATTATTCACCAGTGCCCTGTAAAAATTATAGGTCACACTTTCAAGTGGACGGCGAGAAAAAAAATTCCACTCCCTGGTAAGGAAATGATCATAAATGATATCTGTAATTACGCCTGAATATTTATGGTATTTCTTTGAGAAGAATATCTTGCTTCGGTGAACAACAGGATGGCGGTCAGTAAAACCGTCAATGTTCCTGTGAAGTATAATTCCTTTCCTTACCAGATCCGGATAATTTAGATAGTCGCGGCCCTTAACATAATCACCAATATAGTTGCCGATGATTATCTTATCAGAATCACCCGAAAGGTATATGTGGGCAAGGACATTCATATAGATTTATAATAGTACAAAGAATCTGCCATATCCGTTTATGTTATAGAGAACATTTTGCCATTCATGGTTGCAAGTCGTCAATAATACAATGTTAGAGGATTGTTTTACAGAAAGTTAACATATACTTCCGGTATATAAAAAAATCCCTTTAAACACTCGGAATTACGGTATGCAAATTATACATTTGTTGATTCATTTAAAATGATTTTTCTATCAAAAATAAATAATTAAACAGGGAGGATTTATGACCAGGAAAAATGTCATCATTATTGGTGCAGCCGGCAGGGATTTTCATAATTTCAATACTTATTACAGGGATAATGATAATTATAATGTAATTGCTTTTACTGCAGCTCAGATACCCGATATTGCCGGGAGAAAATATCCTAAAGAGCTGGCTGGCAAGCTTTACCCGAAAGGAATACCAATATATGTTGAAGCTAATCTTCCTGATCTTATTAAGAAACTCAAAGTTGATGATTGTGTTTTTTCATATAGCGACGTGCCCTATCAGAGGGTAATGGCTGTCAGTGCTATTGTAAACGCTGCCGGTGCCAATTTTATTCTTTTAGGTCCGAAAGATACAATGGTTAAAAGCACTAAACCCGTGATTGCCGTTGGAGCAATCCGTACAGGATGCGGTAAAAGCCAGACTTCACGCAGGGTTATTGAACTGCTCATGGCTAAAGGGTTAAAAGTTGTCGCTATTCGACACCCGATGCCGTACGGCGACCTGAATGCCCAGAAGGTACAGCGCTTTGCCGTTTTAAAGGATCTAGAAAAGCACAAGTGTACAATTGAAGAGATGGAGGAGTATGAACCTCATGTTGTCAGGGGTAATGTCATCTATGCCGGTGTTGATTATGAAGCCATTCTCCGGAAGGCTGAAAAGGATCCTGCAGGATGTGATGTTATTCTCTGGGACGGAGGAAATAACGATTTTCCTTTTTATAAACCCGACCTCATGATTACGGTCACTGATCCTCACAGGGCAGGTCACGAACTCAGATATTACCCTGGAGAAGTTACACTGCGAATTGCCGACGTGGTTGTGATCAATAAAATGGACAGTGCTTCGCCTGAATCGATCCAGATTGTCCGCGAGAGCGTTGAGAAGGTGAATCCCAGGGCGGTTGTCATCGACGGGGCATCACCAATTAAAGTTGATGATCCGTCACTGATAAAAGGGAAGAAAGTTCTTGTTGTAGAGGATGGCCCGACTCTTACCCATGGTGAAATGAAACTTGGTGCCGGTGTCGTGGCTGCCCGTAAATTTGGCGCAGCTGAACTCGTTGACCCGCGTCCTTATACGGTTGGGAAACTGAGTGAGACATTCAGGCTCTATCCGAATATCGGCACCTTATTGCCTGCAATGGGATATGGCGATCAGCAGCTTCATGATCTGGAGAAGACGATCAATAATACAAAATGCGACAGTGTCATTATTGCCACACCCATTGACCTGAACAGGATAATCAAGATTAAAAAACCAAATACCAGGGTTTATTATGATCTCCAGGAGATCGGCGATCCTAACCTTTCACAGATCCTTGATGAGTTTGTAAAGAAATTTAAACTGAAGGGTAAAAAATAAACCAGTTACACAGAGTTCCACAGAGAAGACACAGAGTTCCACAGAGGTAAATAGAATTTATTTTAGTTTTTTCTCCGTGGCTCTCTGTGTCTCCTCCTGATTTACTCTGTGTAAGTTCTTAAGTCTATTATCTCTTAACTCTCGCATTACCTTTCCAGATGCTCCAGACCTGTTCTTCATCGGCCGGCTGTCCATAATCTGTAACAACAGTTGTTGCAAGAGCGCCTGTAGCCCATCCGAACTGGATCCATTTTTCCGGTTCCCATCCCTTAAGAATAGCATAGAGCAATCCACCCACGAATCCGTCTCCTCCGCCTATGCGGTCGAGGACATGTATTTCGCGGGGTTCTACANCATGCCAGTTGTTACCTTCAAGCATTATTGCTCCCCAGAGATGCTCGTTGGCGTTTATCACCTGGCGCAGGGTTGTTGCAAAAACAGATGCGTTCGGGAATGCTTTTCTTACCCTGCTGATCATTTCCTTGAAGCTCTCAATTTTGGAAGCAAGATCTTTCCCTCCCTCTTCAGGACCCTGAATTCCCAGACAGAGCTGAAAATCTTCCTCATTTCCTACCAGAATGTCGGCAATGCCGGCAATCTCCTTAAATATTGCAGAGAGTTCCTTTTCACGGTTTTTCCAGAAAGTAGCCCTGAAGTTGAGGTCGAAAGCTATACGGGTTCCATGTTTCTTTGCTGCTCTTGCAAGTTCGAGGCAAAAGTTGCCTGTTTCCGGTGACATGGCTGCAATTAATCCTGAGAGATGCAGGATCTGTACCCCTTCGGTGACAAAAAGACGATTCAGGTCGAAATCCTTTACGTTCAGTGTTCTTCCGACTTCACCTGCACGGTCGTTATGTACTCTTGGCCCGCGAGATCCATACCCGCTGTCGGCAATATTGAACTGATGACGGTAGCCCCAGGGACCTCCCTGCTCAACCTCAACACCTTCATAGGCAATATGCCTGCTGCTGAGATCATCTTTAATAAATCGAGCGATCGGGCTGTCTTTAACAAAAGTTGTAAGCAACTTGACCGGCAGACCAAGGTAAGATGAAACACTAGCTACGTTGGTTTCAGCGCTGGTAGCCTGCATGTGAAACGTGTTGCTGCAGTGAACGGGTTGACCGTTTAAGGGAGTGAGGCGTACTCCCATGCTTGAGGGTACAACCAGTGACCACATGAAATCTTTCTTAAGTTCTATTTTCATAATGATTATACTTAAAACAATTAATAGTTATTTTAATCTTTCTCTCAGCTTTTTCCCTGCATCTTCAAATCCGGGTTTATTCAGCAGTGCGAACATATTTTTCTTATATGCTTCAACTCCAGGCTGGTCGAACGGGTTTACATCAAGGATGTATCCACTCACAGCGCAAGCCAGCTCAAAGAAATAGATGAGCTGCCCGGTATAATACTCATCAAGCAGCGGGATATCAATTTTTATAACCGGCACATTACCATCGTTGTGGGCCAGGATAGTGCCTGTTTCAGCGCTGTGATTAACTTCGGAGAGTCTTTTACCGGCAAGAAAATTAAGCTGGTCGGAATCATCATTTTCAAGCGGAATAACAAGTTTTTTCCCGGGTTCCTTTACCGAGATGATGGTCTCGAAAAGGATCCGCTGACCATCCTGGATGTATTGTCCCAGCGAATGGAGGTCTGTAGTGAAGTCGACAGAAGCCGGGAATATGCCTTTGCCCTCTTTACCCTCACTCTCACCAAAAAGCTGTTTCCACCATTCGGAGAAATAGTGAAGCTTTGGCGTAAACCCGACGAGTATCTCAATTGACCTTCCGGTCCGAAGAACCAGGTTTCTTGCCGCAGCATAGATCAGCACCGGATTAGAAGCACCATTTTTGTTCTTCACAGATGCCTCTTCCATGGCCAATGCCCCTTTTACAAGTTCCTTTATATCGATCCCGCTGACTGCAATGGGAAGTAAACCGACAGGGCTAAGAACAGAGTACCTGCCACCAATATTGTCAGGGATCACAAATGTCTCATAACCGTTCTTTTCCGCCTGGGATCTTAATGCTCCTTTTTTGCCGTCGGTAATTGCAATTATCCTTTCCGCAGCCTTTAATTTCCCTATTTTCTTTTCAAGATGATCCTTCAAAATCCTGAATGCAATAGCCGGTTCGGTCGTTGTACCTGATTTGGAGATTACTATTATTGAATAGTCTCTTTCATCGAGGATTTCGAGCAAATCCGATATGTAATCTTCACTTATATTATGTCCGGCAAAGAGCATCTCATGATGTTTCTTCTTCAGGAGCGGAGTAAAGGAATGAGAGAGAGCTTCAATAACTGCTTTTGCACCGAGGTATGAACCGCCTATGCCTATCACAACAGTAGTGTCGGAAACAGAACGGAGAAGTTTTGCTTTTTGTTCAATTCTGTCAAGCTGAACAGCTATTTCACCAGGAAGGGTAATCCATCCAAGGAAATCGCTTCCGGCCCCGGTACCTTCTTTTAGTGTTTCCAGGTGTCTTGAAGACTGCTGGGCCAAAGCTATGACTTCTTCAGAGGGGACAAATCTCTCTGCATTTTTAAGGTTTATGCTTAAAATATCTTTCATATGGTTTAAATTTTCGAATGTTCCAAAGGTGTACAAAGTTAAAAAAAAACCGTCAGGAACGACCCTGACGGTTTGTAATAAAATGGTAATATATATTTGAGAAGAGACTACTTTCTATGGATGCCACCGGCACTGGAAGAGTGTGCGTCAATATACTTGGGATCTCCCTTGTAATTTATGTCCCCGGCGCTTGAAGCCCTTGCCGTAAGCTTCTCGGTTACATAGACATCTGCATCACCTGCGCTTGAAGCAGAAATATTTGCCTCCCTTGTTTTCAGGTTGTAGGCATTAAGATTGCCTGCACTGCTTAAGTCTGCATCAAGCATATCTGTCTCACCGTTCAGGGTAATATCGCCTGAGCTGCTGCCATCTGCCCTGATGGTTTTTGCATATACCTCAATTTTTATATTGCCTGCACTGCTTGCATTGAGTTCAAGGTCATCAGTTTTTACCGGCGTCTCACCGATAATGTCTCCGGCACTGGTAGTGGAAAGTGTTTTTATATCCTTCATGGTCACATAAACCCTTTCCCTTTCAGCCTCCCGGACATTAACATCATTATCATGACGAATGTACAGTTCATCACCCCTGATTTCAGTGATGATGTACTCCTGAAGGTTCTCATCTGCTTCGACAGTAATGCTCATCTTGTCTCCCTGTGTCAGGTATAAGTCAATTCCAGTGCTGACCTTTACACTGGTAAATGATCCGGCAGGGCGTTCCTTTTTCACGACGTTTCTGTTACCGTAAACCACCTTGCGGAACTGTCCGTTTATACATGCAGTTAATGCCAGGCCAAGAAAAATTGCGATAAAATACTTCAGGTTTTTCATGTTAGTATGTTTTATGTTTGAATATTCTGATTAAAAGACTTGGAAAAACTCATGTTGTTGCATCCATCTCAATAAAAAAAATAAAATGAGAATCGGTAATCAGGGATTCCTCATTCCGGCTAC
>JGI20197J15001_1000106_pt1 | contig 11397 bp, 10 predicted proteins | sample NGESurdeep092012_2_FD_15001 | JGI IMG/M metagenome (IMG submission 15001)
CCGGTCGCCTTCTTCCATGTAACAGACGCGATTGCCAATGTTTACCGCGTGATCCGCAATGCGCTCAAGGTATCGAATGATGAATAGGAGGCTGGCCACGTCAGCAACGGTCTCCGTTGAGCATTGGCCTTGCGCGAGCGCGTTCACCATATTTTCAACGATGTTTTTGAACAAAAAGTCAATTCTATCGTCACGCGCCTCAAAGCTGCGTGCCTGTTGAACGTTGCCTGTCGCGTACGTTTCGATGCTATCCGCGACCATCGACTTCACATCCGCGACGAGCTCGTTGAATTTCGATGCGGAGACGGGTATGCGGATGGGCTTTGCCATAGTGACAACCTCTTCAGCAATGTCGACTACGAAATCGCCGATGCGCTCTAGATCAGTTATCATCTTTAACGAGGTGGCAATCATTCGCAGGTCTTTCGCCATAGGTTGTTCGAGTGCTAGAAGCGTCATGCACTGCGCCTCTATCTTTCGATCGAAATTGTTTATCTCATCGTCGTTAGCGATTACACGCTCAGCAAGCGCAGTATCACTCGTCTCAAGCGCGGTCAGCACATCCTGCACGGATCGCACGGTAAGGGCACCCATGTCTATGACGTTTTGCCGCAACTCTTTCAACTTTCTAACGTAACGAGTCCGAGCCATAGCTTCCTTGTCTTATCCAAACTTGCCGGTCACGTAGTCTTCTGTCCTCTTATCTCGTGGCCTTTCAAATAAGTCTATCGTTGGCGCGTATTCAACGAGCTCGCCTAAATAGAAGAATGCAGTATTTGTTGCCACGCGTGCAGCTTGCTGCATGTTATGTGTGACAATGATTATTGTATAGTCATTTTTAAGCTCATATATCAGATCTTCAATCTTTGAGGTCGCAATCGGGTCAAGCGCTGACGCAGGTTCATCCATGAGGAGGACCTCAGGTTCGACGGCGAGGAGCCTTGCGATACAGAGCCGCTGCTGCTGACCGCCGGAGAGCCTAAGCGCGGATTCGTTCAATCGGTCCTTGACCTCTTCCCAGAGTGCAGCTGCTTTTAGACTTCTTTCTACAACTTCGTTCAGATTCTGCTTTTTTCGAACCCCATGCACCCTCGGGCCGTAAGCGACGTTATCGAAGATCGACTTCGGAAACGGGTTCGGCTTCTGAAAGACCATTCCGATCTGCTTACGCAGCTCCACCACGTCTGTATCCGAATCGAGGATATTCGTCCCTTGGTACAGCACCTCGCCAGTAGTCTTGACGTTGTCTACGAGGTCGTTCATCCTGTCCAGCGTTTTGATAAAGGTCGATTTTCCGCACCCCGAAGGGCCAATGAGCGCCGTCACCTGATTCTTTTGAATGTCGATGCTGATGTTCTTGAGCGCTTGGAACTTGCCGAACCAAAGGTTCAGGTTCTTCACGCTGATCTCAATAGCGTTATTCATCGGCCGCTACAGCCCCTTGAGTTTCTTAGTATAGTTGTTCATTAACCAGTCGGTAATAAGTGTAATGGCAAGAATGGCAATAATCAGCACGGCGGCTGTGCCGTAGGCGGTAGTGGTGTCGCGATACTCGCTCAGAACGTCATAAATGTTGAGCGTCATAGGGCGCCCAGGGTCGCGGAGGCTATGGATCAAGTTTAAAGAGCCACCAGCCGTGAGGAGGATGGCAGCGGTCTCGCCGACCGCGCGTCCGACTCCGAGGATAAGCCCCGTGATGATTCCCGGAAGCGCGGTGGGCAGGACGACGGTAGTTATTGACTGCCATTTCGTCGCGCCAATGCCAAGGCTTCCTTCGCGTAGCTCTGTAGGGACGGTTTTGAGCGCCTCTTCCGAGGTTCTCAGTGATATCGGCAGCACCATGAAAGCCAGGGTCAGGCCGCCCGAGATCATCGACCACCCCCCAGTGAGCGGTGCAAGGTAGATGACAAAGAAAAGGAACCCAAAGAGGCCGACAATGATCGACGGTATCCCTGCCAAGATTTCCGCGGCCTGGCGGATAACCATTCGCAGAGGGGTCTCCTTAGTGTACTCATTCAGGTATATTGCTCCTCCAACGCTGAGCGGGGCAGCTACAAGCAAGCTTATGCCGGTAACAGCTAACGTCGCCACGATTGTGGAGTAGATTCCTCCGCCGGTTTGTCCCCACAGCGCAGGCTCGCCCGTCAAAAAGTGCCAGGAAATGACCGGCAAGCCGTTTGCTAGTATATATGCCAATAAGATGATTAGGATGACAAGCGTGGCAATTCCTGCTCCCCACAGCAAAGCCAAGGGCACCAGCTCACGCCGTTTCGCCTCCATCAGTAGGTGATTCGCCTCCTGCTTGCAAGGTTTGCGAGACCGGTGAGAATCATAATAAACGCAAAAAGCACGATGCCCATCGCAAAGAGCGCCTCGCGATGCGCGCCGGTGGCGTATCCCATCTCTAGAGCAATCTGCGCGGTGAGCGTACTTGTGGGAGCGAATATTGAGTTGGGGATGGTGATAGAATTGCCAGCCACCATCAGCACCGCCATCGTCTCGCCGATAGCGCGTCCCATGCCGAGAATGACGCTCGCTATTATGCCTGAACTCGCTGCGGGAACCAAGACGCTCCTAATTGTCTGCCAGTGGGTCGCCCCCATTGCAAGGCTGCCTTCTTTATACTCCCGAGGCACCGCGCGGATAGAATCTGTGGAGATGCTGATGATCGTGGGCAAAATCATAATAAAAAGTATGAGCCACGAAGCTAAGACGCTCGTTCCGAATCCACCGAACTGCCCCCGTATCCAAGGCACGATCACTAACAGTCCGAAGAACCCATAAACGACCGATGGAACGCCTGCCAACGCATTTACCGAGGGCACGAGAACGCGCCGGACCGGAGCGGGCGCGATTTCAGCCAAGAAAATAGCGCACGCAACGCCAAGCGGCGTGCCAATCGCAACGGCCCCCAACGTGACAAGCAACGATCCGATGATGATCGGAAAGATGCCCCATAACCCGTCAGCAAAGCTATCCGTCGGTCGCCAAACGCTAGATACCAAGAAGTTTGGTCCGGCTTGGATGAGGAAAGGTAATCCCTCAGCGAAGATGAACGTGATAATGAGAAAAATAGCGCAAACTGATGAGATTCCACACAGCAGCAGAATTAGTGCTATGGTTCGCTCTCTAATGTCTTTGGTTGCAGATCTGCGAAGCGACCGTACTGCTCTGCTCGACTTTATGCTGATCCCTCTTAAAAAAGGAGGAGGGGGGTGATTGGACTCTTCGTTTACTTTACTGACACGTCGCTGATTGCTACCTCTTTATCCGCCTTCAATATCGCTTGACCTGCAGGACTTAGAGTGAAGTCTATAAAGGCCTTTGCATTTCCGGTCGGATCTCCATTCGTTACTAGGAGGAAGTACCGCTGAATTGGGTAAGTTCCGTCGGCTATGGTGTCGTACTTCGGGGCAACGGCATTTATATTGAGAGCTTTAACTGAGTTGTCAACCTCCGCGAACGAGATATAACCGATTGCATTTGGATCCCCGGCAACATACGATCTCACTGCGCCAGTTGAAGATTGCGTGATTCCTCCACTGCTAAAGTTGCCGCCTTTCAACACGACCTTTTGTATCCCGTCGCGGGTCCCGGATCCCTCTTCACGGTTAACGACGTTTATCTTCGCATCAGATCCGCCCACTTGGTTCCAGTTGGTTATGTTGCCTGTGAAGACGTCACGCGTCTGGTTCAACGTCAGATTGTTGACAGTGTTTTGTGGATTGACGATGATGGCTATTCCATCAACGGCAATTGGCACCGGTTTGAGATTCGGATACTGCGATAGCTGGCTCTGCGACAGGTTCGCTGACGACATGCCGATATCAGCAGTACCTGTGCCAACGGCCGTTACGCCCGCAGACGATCCGCCGCCTTGCACGAATACCTGTACGCTCGAGTTGTTAGCTTGGAAGGCCTTGGCCAGAACTTCTGCGTGAGGCTGAACGCTCGTTGATCCGGCAAGCTGCAGCTTTGTGCCGCTGGAGTTGTTCGTACTAGATGTGCATCCTGCTCCAAAAACCGCAAGTGCGACGAGCATTGACACTAACACAATTGGTAAAAGTTTCTTCATTAAGTCACCACAGCTCCCTAGAGCGAATATAGATCATATCAATATCTTATATAAACTATATAGACTATATAGATCGCTTAACGCACCTTACGACCTATAGGATTACACTTAATTCTCAGCTTTCGCGATTGAGAGATTTATGGCAACTTCAGCTATGTTTATACTATAATCTGCCACGCGGTCGATGCTGGTAACGATGCAATTAAGTGGCAGCGCGGCGTGCGCTTCGAGGTCTAACACCATCGCTTCAACTCTTTTAAGGACAGTAATTTGGCTGCTTTTTGTTTCGATAGCTTTTTCAGCAAGCTTTGGATCAAGTTTAGCTAGGGCATCCATTGCAAGCTGCATAATGTCGTTAGAGAGCTTGCTTGCCTCAGTGATGCTATCGAGAATCTCACTTGGCACAGATCCGCCCGTGAGAGTCAGCACACAATGCGCTATCTTGGTTGCATGGTCAGCGATTCGCTCAAGGGAAACTGCGGTGAGATAGTACTCGAGACTCTCGCTAGCGTTTATATCCGAAGCTTTCGCAAACGGGGTCTTAACCATTGCCTGCAAACGTTTAAGCACGAGCAAGTAGTGTCGGTCGATATCACGATCTCGTATAATAACGTCATTGGCCAGATCGATGTCGTTTTTAACGAGAGATCGTATGGCATCAGCATGCATCGCTTCGATGATTAGATGCATTCGGCGAATAGACTTCTTAATTTGAAGCTCATTAGGGCTGATAAGATCCTGTATCACGACCGATTTCGCAGTCTCTTCAACGACTTCCATGCCTATCAGACGATAAGACATGTCACGTATGGTCTTTCGCTGATCTGATCGGATCTGAGAGGCGCGCAGCTCAAAAATATCGTAGCCCGCGATGTAGATGGCTATCATCTGCCTTGCAAGGGCGTTTTCAAAAAGGCCTTCTATGCTAAAAATCCCGCGCCCTTGCGGCTTTATACTTTCGCGTGGAGTAACGCGCAACGAACCGTCAGGGAGCGTTGATATACCAACTTGTGATTGCTCCCTCAAGCCGACTTGCGTGGCCCACGCCTTAGGCAGCGAAACCGTGTAGCTTGATTTNCCCGTCAGTTGAATCTTCCGAATCTCCATAGAAATCTAGGGATTATATAAAAACACTCAAACATATATATTTTCTGCTCTAAGAAACATGGAGGACGGGACTTGATCTGTGCTCTTTAGATACCGCAGGTGTCTCGTGGGATACCGTAACGAGCATCGATAAAACCCTTGGCAATCTGAGAGCGCGTAGCATTGCGAGTGTACAGAAACAGATTTTCTTTCCGTTCATCTTTTTTTGAAGCATCCTTAGTTGCAGATTAGCAGACTGTAGTGCCGACCAAAGCTGACCTGTTCAATCAACCCAACCTACAATCAATACAAGCTTCCTACAACCATTTCTATGATTTGTTTGCGAAAGCGTATAATGCGAGCCGCTGGTAGATAGAAACGAGGTAAAAACGGCCGGATCGCTCATCCAAGCCTTTTTTTGGTCAAGAGGTGTCGGACCAAGATCTTTTTGTCAAGCATCGACCGAGGCAGGCCGAAGCCTTGGACGCCAGTCACAACGAAGCTACGTTGCGACAAGCACTTGTCAATCTGGCTCTTTAGCGTGATTATGGACACCTGTTACTGGAAAACATAAATGATGTATCTATGAAGTATTGGGCGGGGGTGGCTTTGCACGTTGAACGCTGATAGCGTGCGCGCAGATCGGGTTCTTGCTATCCCTACCCTTGAATGTGTCTAGGTTGCTTCTCAATGCTGTGTCAATTATGACGGGATTTTCGCTGTAGAGGCTGACGCTGCCCAGCACAAAAACCTAGGTACTTCTCGGCAGGCGAACCTTCGCTTGTCTTAAGTTCAGGAAATGATAATATCTAGACGTGAGCGAGCGTGAAGGGAGCTGGCCAATCAATGACAGTCCGAAAGTTCACACTAAAATGAGGCATACCGTTTTCAAGCGCGTATATAACGGTCACGTCGGATTGGCGGGATTCTGTACCTTTTCGACCGTGATCTTGATGTAATCCCCTTCTTTTATGCCCTCAACTTCCCTGATTTCCAGCGGTATAGTGACTCGCCCATCACAGATCATTCGTACCGTCGCGGAAAGTACTACCATCGCGGCCACCCCCTTTACGATCATGTCAAAAGCAAACAGGCCGATGTAAAACATCGTTCTTCTGGTTCTGTGCCGAAAAAAAGACGGCGGGGGTTCGTGCCCCGCCTGCGATGCCTCGCACTAAATAGCGCCGACACCGCGGTCCCCTGTTCTGATGCGAATCACGTCGTCTACCGAGGAGATGAATATTTTGCCATCTCCTATATTGCCTGTTTTGGCAGTTTCCAAAATCGTGCGGACAATACGCTCCGCGTCCTCCGCCTTGACGACCATGTCTATCTGCGTCTTGGGCAAGAGATCGAGGCAGTACTCGCTGCCTCGGTAGACTTCTGCAATGCCCTTCTGTCTGCCCTGGCCTTTGACGTCTGTAACCGTCATTCCAGAGTCGAGTTCTCGCATCGCGTGCTTTACTGCATCGAGTTTTTCCCTTCTTATGATTGCCGTGATTTTTTTCATATGCTCACCTCTTAACTGTTTCTTACTCTCTCAGCCCACGGGGACGTGGTGCTGGCAAATACTTTCGGCCCTGGGCACAGGAGAGCGGCTTCTTTTTCGAAGCTGCCTGCGCAGCTCAGAGTCCGTAGCCACCTTCGTACCCTCCTACTCCCATTTCTGGGACGTCCAGGCCGTCTACTTCGGTCTGCGAACCGACCCGCATTCCGACAACTTTGTCTATGAACTTGAAGACCACAAAGGCCATCACGGCTGCATAAACGCCGCATGTCGCTACCCCGATGCATTGTGCAGCGAACTGACTGGGGTTTCCGTAGAGGAGACCGGTTACCGCGCTGGAAGCGCCGTTCCAGCCCGCGCCGTACGTTCCATCGGCGAATAGTCCGAGACTGAGGCATCCCCATGCACCGCACACGCCGTGCACAGCCACCGCTCCGACCGGGTCGTCCACTTTGAGCCTTTTGTCAATGAAGAGCGCGGCTTCGACCACAAGAATGCCAGCGACCAATCCAATCAGGACAGCGCTCTGTGAGTTAACGAACGCGCAAGGGCCGGTTATTGCAACGAGTCCGGCAAGTAACCCGTTGCACATAAAGCTGACGTCAGGTTTGTTGCCGCGGACGCGCCACATCCAGAGCGTTGCCATCGCCATGCCCGCAACTGACGCAAGCATCGTGTTAACGGCGACGACACTGATACGGAGATCGGTTCCAGCGAGCGTGGAGCCCGGATTAAACCCGAACCATCCGAATGCGAGGATGAGCGTCCCGAGCACGGCCATAGGGATGCTGTGTGGTGGAATGGCGTGGACCTTCCCATTGACGTACTTGCCTATACGAGGACCGAGCATCCAAGCGCCGACAAAGCCGATCGTTCCACCTACCATGTGTACGACCGACGAACCCGCAAAGTCGACGTACCCGTTGCCCAAGCCGAAGTTCGTGCCGAGCTGCGAAAGCCATCCGCCGCCCCATACCCAGTTACCAAAGAGCGGGTAAATGATCGACCCGATGAAAAGACCGTAGATGCAGAATGCCGCGAATTTCCATCGTTCGGCCATCGCCCCGGTAGGGATCGTGGCAGCGGTATCCATGAAGACGACTTGGAAGAGGAACAGCACCATTACGCCGACGTCATAGGCACCGCCCAGGGCAAAACCGTGAGCACCGAACAGTCCGAACGGATGTCCCAGTAGATTGACGGTCACCTCGCTGTTAAGTCCGGTAAATCCGCCCAATGTGGGAAGCGACGGCAATCCGCCGAACATGAGCGCAAATCCGCAGACATACCACCCGAGAACGCCAAGCCCGTAGATCAATATGTTCATGCCCATCGTATGGGCCACGTTCTTTGAGCGCGTGAAGCCGGTTTCAACGAGAGCAAACCCCGCCTGCATAAAGAAAACGAGGAAGCCGGCCATGAGCGTCCATACGAAGTTGATGGCTGTTGAATTGTGGCCGACCGCACTGGCGAGCTCAGATAACGTCGGCTGGCCCGTCACGTTTGCCGCAACGCCGGCAGCACCAATGTTGCTGCCCGTTGCGTCGGGCTGACTTCTGTCAGACGATGCCTGTGCAGCAGCAATTGGCGTTGACGCATTCAGTGCTGAGTCTGTAGGCTGCTGGGCGTTTCCTGTGAGATACCCTGATTTTGCCGCCATCAAACTCACGAATACTAGTACCAAAAGGCAATTTATTACCAATTTTTTACTTGGTTTCCATGTCATTTTGAAACCTCGCGTTGAGCGGAATCTGGGCCGGTTTTTGGCCTTTTTGACGCAAACGAGCAGGGAGCGCACACAGAGGATCGAGGCGCTCCCGCCCTGCGCAGTACCGCTTTTGTGTCATTGATAGGAAACTATATCTATAGGAAGTAGGTTTCTGGCTTCCTACCAACAAATGCGTGATGTCACTATCATATTTAAAATTTTCGCCACAAATAAAAACCAATAACTGACAGATTAACGCTTTTCTTCCAGAGGAAGAGTCGCGATTAATATCGAAATCAGAAAATAAGGATCCAAAACTTCAAGAACCTTACACGACCTCCAAATCCTCAATGACACACAGAATCAGCGCTATCTCCTCTAGAATCGAGGTGTCGGTTATGTCCTTGATCGGGCTAGCCGTCTTAGTATTTTCCCTCACCGTCACCGGACTCATTGGATTTCGGCGCCACGTACGCAGGGTACCATAAGAGAAATGAGAAATGATGATTCCGTCTTCAGAATTTGAGGTCCCTCTTCAGCACCAGCGAAAAGACAGGTCATTTAAGCAAAAGTGGGGTGGGCAATTATATGCATCCTCATGTTCTGTGCTATAAAGGCAAAGATGCAGAAAAATACTGTTAGGCAGTTGATCAGCCTCGCCTAGCTCCACCGTCGTCCGCGCGCTACGGTGTAGTAACCTGATAGGGTCCCGATCAGCAGGCCCAACACGAGTCCGACGGCGACGCTGGTCGATGAGGTGAGGTAGGTGAAGAAGTACGTGCCGAATATCGCCGTCCCCACCGCTGAGCCGATGGCGCTAAAGATCATGCCCATCTTCCTCCCTCGTGCAAGTGCCCCGGCGACCAAACCAGCGATGATCCCGACGACTGCGCCGATGTATACGCCGTCAACGATCCCTAACGTGCCGCCGAAAGTGACGCCGTAGCGAGTAAATGCGATCCACGCTGCGACCGCTCCGAGGACGCTAAAAAATGCCGTGTGAAACGCCGCGGGCCAGTTCCGGAGGTGCAGTATAAGGCCGATAAACGCACCCAGAACACCGCCGATGACCCCGCCGAGGTACAGCCCGGCCAGGGCGCCGAATATCCACGAACCGATGGCGCTGACGATCCAGCTCAGGACCACGGTCACAATGAAGTAGAGGATGAGCTCGAAAAGGCCGCCGAGAATGGCGCCGAGCACGAGCCCCGCCACGAGGCCGAGTATGATGGCAATAAGCGTGCCGACCAAGCTGCGCGTCATGGGTCTTCCCATCTCGTGTAGCGCCGACGCGCATTAAGCGTTCCGCTTTGGTCTTTGCGGCGTTGACACGAAGAAAGAGTCCCTCGCTAAATGAAACGGCGGAAGTTTATCCAGCACCCTCGAATGAGGCATTGCACGAAACCGATTGTTTCCCTCGAGGACTTTAAATATCACCCACAGGTAAACACGTATTGTGGAACAGGATCTCAACTATATCAACATCCTTAACCGTGCGATCACGGTCTTTTTCAAAGACGCAGCGCGAATTACGTTCAGAGAACCATCGAAAGCCCTCTTCTTCATCCGTACTATGTGGTGGCAGAGGAGAGCAGCCCAAAAGAGGCAGAGATGGCAAAACGAAAATCTCCACGTGCCTCCCTTTCTCATCATGAGCGTAACGAACAAATGCAACTTGCGTTGCAAGGGATGTCTCGCCTTCGCTCACCGGGAACACCGACCAGCTGCGAGAGAACTAAGCGCGCACAGGCTTCGGGGCATCGTGAGCGAGGCACGTCAGCTTGGCGTATCAGCGATTCTCCTCGCCGGCGGTGAGCCGCTTATCCGCAAGGAGCTTCTAACCATTACTAGGGACTTTCCATCAATTGTTTTCCCTCTCATCACGAATGGCACGCTCATCGATGATGCTGTGATGCGGCAATTCAAGGAACAACGAAACGTCATTCCCATCATCAGCATCGAAGGTGACGAATGCGAAACCGATGAACGTCGAGGGGCAGGCATTTACAAGCGTCTCCAAGGCGTCATGGAAAAGATGCGTGCCGAGGGAATCTTTTTTGGCTGCTCTTTAACAATAACAAGGTCAAACGTCGCAACGATCACCGATGTGAACTTTGTAAAGAATCTGGTTGAAGCGGGGACTCGTCTTTTCCTGCTCCTTGAATACGTCTCTTTCGAAGAGGGGACAGACGATTGGGTCTTGACTGACGAACAAAGAAGTCACCTGCGACAAAAGACAGAGGCGTTTCGTACTCAATTCCCCGCCCTCTTCATTGCGATTCCCGGGGACGAGGAACAATATGGAGGCTGTCTGGCCGCAGGCCGAGGATTCGTCCATATCAGCGCAGGAGGGGACGTTGAACCGTGTCCCGCCTCTCCCTTCTCCGATGCGAGCGTGCAGAAGGCGCCACTCAGAGAGGCCCTGCAATCCAACCTGTTGCAGGCCATCCGTCAACAGCATAACTCACTCAATGAGACCGAAGGTGGCTGTGCACTCTGGACAGAGCGTGAATGGGTGCGTTCTTTGCTCCCCCCCAAAGAAAGTATAGCTATCCCAGTTCGTCCCGTTGGTTGGGAATACCAACAGGGATCCTGCCTTGCGGAATCGTCTTGAACTGAAGAAAATGCGCTTAGATAGCGGAAAAAGTTGACTGCCTTGTTTCTTCCATTTTTACTAAGTCGACCACCTAACTTGTTGTTTTGGCGTCAGTAATGCGGGTGCCGGCACGTTTGAGCAGTACCTCCAATCAGCTGAGAAGCCTCCTTGCGGCTATTGAGTCTATATAGATAAAATATAAAGGCCGGATACTGAAGGGTATAACACGTGACAGATCAGCGCAAAGAACCCCTAGAAGTGTGCCCCGGCGTCTTCCAGATCCCGGCGCAGCGGCCATCGTGCCACGTGTACCTCATCGTTGGGACTTACAAGACCGTCATGATCGATTCAGGAATCGATTCGAGCTTCGGTGATTTGAAGGATGCGTTGAACGACATTGGATTCACGCCTGCCGATGTCGATTT
>JGI20197J15001_1000109_pt1 | contig 11309 bp, 8 predicted proteins | sample NGESurdeep092012_2_FD_15001 | JGI IMG/M metagenome (IMG submission 15001)
ATGATTGCCGAAGGAGACATGGTCGCAGAGCGATCGACGTTGCGTGGCACTCACTCTGGCACGTTTATGGGCGTCCCAGCGACAGGCAAACAGGTCAGAGGCACTATGATGGCCTTCAACAAGTTCGCCAATGGCAAGGTCGTGGAGAGAGGGCGCATTATTAATGTGTTTGGTATTGTGCGACAAATCCAGAGCTAACAAAAAAAGTTTGTGCAGCGCGATGGAAGACGGGTCGAATTTTGTTTGGACAATCCCGACAGCGTGCCCAACTTGACATGCGATTCAATTAAGGGCAACTCTAGCAGCATTAGAGGATTTAGGTGAGCAACCGAAAATACGAGATGGGTTCAGTCGTCTCTAAGGACGGGACTGCGATAGGGTATCGCCAGATGGGCGATGGCTCAAATCAAATCAAAAATCCAATGGGCTTGGCCGGATTCGAACCGGCGACCTCCGCCATGTCAAGGCGGACGATTTTGAATTGGGGCCCCACTGTCGTCTTCACATACTGACGAATCGTTAACTGAAACCATTAGTAGAACTGTAGCTAGGAAGACCGTAGTTCTCGCATAGCGGTCTCTGGGAATAGTCAAATAGAAGAAAGGACACACGCTTCATAATAAGCACGGAAAGTGTTATAAAGGCCCGAAAGATTATAAAAGTGTTTGGCAAATCAAACGCTCTGATCATCTAACGCTCGCTGTCAAGCTAATTGCAAGGCCTCGCCGCAGGGGGTTCATTGTTGCTTGGCCTTTTGCGAAATCGAGAGCGTGAGGCGTCTAACATATCAGAAAGCAAAGCGAGGACTAAAGGATGAGTCTTTTTAAACTGCTGTTTCTGCCAATGAAAATGATGATGTGGCCTATGACGGCTCCGTGCCACATGATGAAGCGACTGTTCAAAATGGCGTTCCATATTGTTGCAGTGACGCTGCTAGTCGCACAACTTATGGTAATGCTGTTCATGGCTGCCATGTTCGTCATGTTCGCCGTTATGTGGGTTATAAAAAAAATGCGTAAAATGGGAAAGCATGGAAAAATGCACATGCGCTTGCCCTCACCACGTCACTTTAGACCATAATTGGACGAAAAACAGCGTTATAGAACCTAAGAAAGTCCTGTAGCTGATTTTTCACAAAAGACTAGCTACTTTGACCGCTTGCTGACGTTAGAGTATTACAACAGCATAGTTTGAAAAACTGCAGAGCTAGAGTTTTTCCAATTTGACGAGGTGTGGTTAGGTACTGCTGGCCAGGCGGTACAAATCACGCACGAGGGGCTTGACCCAGCAATTCCGGCCCTTTTTGTGCGTCCCCGCCCTACTGCCGAGAGGACGCTCTACGTCGTGTGATCCTCGTCATGTTTGTCATTGGTATCGCGATCTTCTTCTATGCTCAGTTATCACCGCTTTACCGAGTGGCGCTGACTATTCTTGTTGCGTGGATTCTCATCTACGCAAAAAATCTAGGAGAAAATAGGTCTCGTGAAAAGCTGGAAAACGCGTATAGGGTCATTTTTACGAGCATTAGCTTTTATTTTCTACTTATAGCAATCTTTGTCTGGATCAAGTAAAAACGTCAGCGTTAAATAACGGCTCTGCAAATTAACCGAAGAGACAGTTTCCTTAAGAAGAAGATTCGCGGAACGACCAAATAACCGGCTCGAGGAGTACAGAATATGACGGATAAAGAGGCAACCGAGGGTACCTCGCTCTCAGCCGCAACTTCGCTCGGCGTTGCGATCGGGGAGCGCGAGCCAAAGATCCATCAGATAGTAATCATCGCTCTCGTCACTGCCGTGTTTGCTCTGGTTTGGTTTGCTTCCTTAAGTATTTTAAACACCGCTGTCTGGAAGAACGACTTTATNACGGCCAACCGCTGGACGATTCCGGTCCTCGTCCTCNTCTTTTCANTGCTCGTCGGACTTTGCGGNAAATATCTCCGTGCGCCGAACATGATCCACGGCGGAATGGCCGAGGCTATGAAGGGTGAGGGCTTCCACCTCGATTACTCGNCGTTTCCCGGCGCGCTGCTCACGTCGTTTTTCTCGCTACTTTCAGGAGCGAGCGTCGGCCCCGAGGGCCCGCTCACAACCCTTGTGACGTATGTCGCTGGGTGGCTCGGCACGAAGCTTAAACTCGCCGAGCAGAAAAGGCTCGGATTCATAATGGCCGGCCTTGCCTCGGCTTTCAACGGCCTCATCGGGAATCCCCTTTTCGCAGCGTTGCTCGCCACTGAATTACACGAAGGCGATAAAAAGGGAGCGCTGCAATACCTCACGTGGAACCTCGTGGCCGGGGCGATAGGGTACATCTTTTTCGCGCTTATTGGGTTTCCGGCGTTCGCCTCAAGCATCGCATTCACGCCCGTGAATGCACTCACGATTGAATACACCCTTGATGCGATCGCGCTCGGCATCATTGGGGCCCTTGTTGCGCTCTTTATCGGCATTTCGTTTCAGAGCGTCGGCAAGGCCATGGACCGCGTGTTCAAAGACCGGTTTGTCGAGCGCGTGATGTCGGCGGGAATCATCATCGCCATCGTCGTTTATTTCCTTCCTGACCTGATGTTCTCCGGCGAATCCCAGATCCACGCGATCATCGCGAACCCCGCAGCATACGGCGTCTTGATGCTCCTTGCGTTAGCAATCCTCAAGGTGCTCCTCCTCGCGCTCTCGTTTAAGAGCGGATACCTCGGCGGGCCGATCTTTCCAACCCTGTTTGCCTCCACCATGGTGGCACTCGCTATCAGCCTGCTTTTTCCGAGCGTGCCTATCGCATTGCTCTTCACGTGCACGGTGGCGGCAACGATCGCGCTCGTATTGGGCGCACCCCTTGCAGCCATCCTGCTGACCGTTGTCATCGCTACGTCTAACACCTACGAGCTTGGGTACATCTGCATCGCCACCGCGACGGCGCTCGTGATTGGAGCGGCTGTCAGGCAGCAGATTGCGCAGCGTGCCGCGCCGCAAGGCGGGTCCGCGGAAAGTGGCTCGAACTGACCTCTCACGATCGAACGACAGGGCTGGGCTGAGCACACTTTTAAAACGACAGTACGCGTCTTGTATGATTAGCTGCGCGAGAAGTCTGAGAGTCGCGGGCGTGCCGGATATTGCACGAGGCGGTCACATCGTTTCTTTCCGCGGTGTTTCCGTGGACCTTCAAGGTCCGATCGACTCGTTTCGTCGATTGGCAAACCAAGCACGGGGGAAACGTTTGGCACGCTTAGACGTTTAGGAGCCGTCCTTTTAGGGTGACGATGTCACCGGTTTAGCTCAACTGGGACCGTCAGGCCCTTAGAGCTGTCAATCGCGCGACTGTTGCGCTTTGCTACGCATTTTGAATTTGTTGCAACTATGAAGCGTTTGGAAAGCGGTTGTCACTCGCACTCTGGCACTGGCTCAGGTCGCATTTTACCTGCTCATCATCCTCCTCTTACGAGCCGGGAGTTGTGAAACATCGCGCAGCTCGGGAGCATCGGAGTCCATTGCAGCCACCTTGCGTGCATATAGCGCCGCTCCGGGCCGGGCGGAAATGCCGTGCGCGAAAACGCTGAGGATCACCGTCACGAGGACGATTGTCGCGATTTGCGGAGCGAGCGCAGCGAGTGCTGGCTCTTCCAAGGCGACAAGCACGAGGACGATTGAAGCGAGGCCACGCGGTCCGAACCAGCCAAGAAACAGCACGGAGCTCCGGCGTAACTTCGTGCCAACAAGAGAAATCGCCACGGGCAGCATGCGAATAACAGTCAGGCTGAGAATCGCGTAGAGCACGATAGTCCAGTCGAGCGCCCCAAGCAGTGAAGTTGCGACAGCGCCGACAAGGAAGAAGACCGCTAAAAGGAGGAGCTCTCCCTCAGCTTCGCTGAAGTCAGTAGTCGCCTCTTCGACGTTGCCGACTGTAGCTCCTGTAGCAAATCCTCCGACAAAGGCTGCAATAAAGCCGCTGCCGCCAATTGGCCCCGCGACACCCCAGGCGAGAATGGCGAGCGCCATGAAACTCAGACGTTTGAACGTCTTGGTCATCCAGCCACGTCGCGTGGCGCTTCTAATCAGCCAACCGCCAGCGACCCCGACCAGAATACCGATGACCACGCCTATACCGATTTGCTCTACTGCGACCGTCCAGAAGCTGGGGGCCTCGACACCCTCTTGAATCGCGGCAAGCGCGAGGAAGACTAGGAGAAAGGGCACCGCACCACCGTCGTTCAGGCCGCTTTCGACGTTGAGCGCCTCGCGAATGCGAACCGGCACACTTTCGCTGGTCACGATCGCTTGTCCCAAGCCCGCGTCGGTCGGGGCGAGCACTGCGCCTATTATCGCCGCCTGCCAAATCGTAAGGTTGGTAAACAGGAGTGCCGCAATAACCGCGCCAGCCGCGATCGTCAGTGGTAGACCGATAACAAGCAGGCGGGCAGGCAATTTGGTGTTTACCCGGAACAACGAAATGTTGATCCGCGACGCGTCAGTGAACAGGACAAGGACGAGGGCGATGCTGCCAACAAGCAGCAGGACGTCCGTGTTGAGCACCGAGCTTGTGATGTGAGAGGCGCCGAACAACACGCCCGCAGCGATGAATGCCATAGGCGCGGTCACGTTGAGTCTCTCAACGCGACGAGAGACAAGGGCGAAAACAAAAACAATGGCGGCAAATATAGCGAACTCTATTTCGAACATGATAGCGTTGAGTCTTTAATCACAGCTTCGCCAAAATTGGTTGCCGCTATACTGTCTGAGTGCCGCGAGTCCTGGAAGCAGCTTAGAGCGCCACTGTGACGTGAAGCGTTTCGCTCCGAATCGTTACACCACGCAGGATGGGCCCAACTACGCGGTTGTGGATCGAAGCACAAGCTACTTAAAGATTGTCTTGTAAGCGTGCATTAGCCCTCTAAATGACACAATTGATATCCTGCTCGAGACGTTCACATCTGGGAGGGGTATGCTGATTTTGGGACGTATTGTAACTAACTTTTTTAGAACGAATTGAGCTTCATTATACAAACCTCGACACCGTCAAGATATAAGAAGAAAAAACTACTTTTGCTGTTTTGCAGCTTCAGCTTGCTGTGTGCCATGTTCGCCCTTTTCTATAGCACTCATTGGGATCTAGAAAAAAAAGAAGGAGGGTGGATGGGTTACATCCATCTTCCTAAGAGCCCTGATACTATCAACCATAACCCAAGGATGATTAGAGCTATAGCGACTAAAGCTGTGGCCGTGAGCACGCCGGAGATAGGATTGAACAGCGCGACAATTCCGAGTATTACGGCGATTATGCCGACGATTGTCATCCCTGGGGTGCCGCGTGCGGCTACCGCGAAACCAGCGAATATCAATGCCAAAGCTACGATCCAGCCGAGGGCCACGCCCCCCACGACGATCGGGTAGACGAGTATTGCTATTGCTAGTAAAAGTGCGATAATTGATAGACCTGCGTTCAAAAGTCGACGCCATCCTGAGATGCCCTCTGAGAACACCCGNACGAATTCTATACCGCTGACAATGAAGAGCGCTATTGCAAGGAATCCTACGAGAACTGCGGCCGTTGCACCTGGATATGCAATTGCATAGCCACCTAATATAAGGACGATTAGGCCAGCGATGATCTCGCCTATGCGCAGCCACATCGAAGTTTTTTCATCTGCCATGTGATTTTCACCTCCTATACAGTTTTTTAATATCACAACTATTTATGTTCTCCGAAGTATTTACCGCGTCCCATCCCTTTTTACGGTGCGCTGTGCCATCCGCGACGGCACCGATTAGGAGCGCCGTCAGATTAAGCTTTTCAAATAGCATTTCTGCATTGACTTGTAGCGTTCCGGGCTCCAAATCGCTTACTTTGAGTGGTGAGGTCTAGTAAATCATGCCCAATAGGGAAATTGTCCAGTTTTTCAATACAAAATATTATAAATGGACCCCCCTTTTGTCTTTGTAGCATACGGTTAAACACTCAACATAGTTTAGGGAATAGCTACGGGAGAGACCAATAAACTTATGTTGCAGGAATTATTGCGATCCTACTCGAGGGGCGTCTCATCTTTTTTTAGGTTCCCAAAGAAGAACGAAGAAAATAAAGGTGCTCGCCCAGTAATATGCTGAGGATGCACGCCTTTCTTTCTAAACGGTGCTGAATTATGAGCAAGGAAGAGAAACATACAGGGGATAATCTGGTCATTATGGCCGGTTATCAGGCTATAGAGCCGGCTGAGAAGAACTTCGATCAGCTCACACAGCTGGTAAAGGACAAGAAAGTAAAGTGCGAGGGCATGATCCTTGTCGAGCGCGACAAGGAGGGTCAGTCGAAGATCGCTGCGACCGTTGACAGTCAAGGCCGCCAGGGGACGGGCTGGACCGGTGGCGTCGGCCTTATTATAGGCCTCGTCTCGCCGCCGCTGCTGTCCTCGGTCGGTAGGAGCGCAGCAACTGGTGGCCTGATCGGAAAATTCGCCAAGCGCAAGGTGGAGAGCGGCATCGAGAGTGGGCTCGGCGACAAGCTTAAGCCGGGCACGGCAGCTATCATCGCCATCGTTGACGAAAGAGATCAGCTCGCGACCGAGCAGGCGCTCGCGGACTCGCCGGCCAAATCGGTTGCTAAGATGGACAAGAAGGGCCTGGAGGGCCTTAAAGAAGGCTTGGCAGAGGCGGGCGGCAAGTTCACTCCCGATCGCACGGTGCTGCCGATCCCTGATCGCAGTTTCGGCGGAACGATCGGGCGCACGATGGACAAGTCAGTTGCTGACTGGACGATCGTCCCGGGACCTAAGGCGCCAGATGGTGCCCCTAACGTCCTCGTCGTCCTCATCGACGATGCCGGGTTTGGCAACCCCGACACGTTTGGCGGACCAATTCGCACGCCGAACCTCACGCGGGTGCATGACATGGGCCTCACCTACAATTGCTTCCACGTAACAGCCTTGTGCTCCCCGACTCGTGCCGCTCTGCTGACTGGCCGCAACCACCACCGAGTGGGATTCGGCTCGGTTGCCGAGTTTCCGGGCCCGTTCCCGGGCTATTCAACGGCGAGGCCGCGAAGCTGCACAGCATTCCCCCGCATCTTGCAGGAGAACGGGTACGTCACAGGGGGGTTCGGCAAATGGCACCTTACTCCAGACAATGTCCAGGGTTCCGCAGGACCGTTCGACCACTGGCCGCAGTCGTGGGGCTTCGATCACTATTGGGGGTTTTTGAGCGGGGCAGCAGGCCAGTACGATCCCATCATCACGCAGGATAATTCTATATTGGGCGTGCCGGAGGGCAAGAACGGCACACAATACTACTTCCCCGACGACTTGACCGACAAGGCCATAGAGTGGTTGCACGCGGTGCGTGCCCAGGACGCAACCAAACCGTGGATGATGTACTACTCCACCGGCTGCAGTCACGCACCTCATCACGTCGCGAAGGAGTGGGCCGATAAGTACAAGGGCCAGTTCGACAAAGGCTGGGACAAACAGCGCGAAGAAATCTTCGCGCGGCAAAAGCAGCTGGGAGTCATTCCCCATGACACAGAGCTGACGGAGCGGCCCGACCTCTTCCCAGCGTGGGACTCGCTAAACGACGCGGAGAAGAAGCTCTATGCCCGACAGATGGAAGTATACGCCGGCTTCTCGGAGAACGCCGACTGGAACGTCGGCCGATTGCTCGATGCTGTCGAGGATATGGGTGACTTGGACAACACACTCATCTTTTACATCTGGGGCGACAACGGCGCTAGCATGGAAGGAACGCTTACCGGTTCGTTCAACGAGATGACGTTCCTCAACGGCGTTTCTCTCGACGCCGAGCAGCAGTTGAAACTAATCGACGAGTACGGGGGCATCGAAGCACTCGGCGGAATTCAAACTGCACCGCACTACGCTGCGGCGTGGGCACACGCTGGTAACGTTCCATTCCAGTGGGGCAAGCAGATGGCAAGTCACCTCGGGGGAACGAGAAACCCCATGACCGTCGCGTGGCCGGACCGGATCAAGCAACGAGGCTTGCGCACGCAATTTACGCACTGCATCGACGTGGGTCCGACCATCCTCGAAGCAGCGGGAATCCCGGAGCCCAAGATAGTCGACGGCATCCCCCAGGAACCTATGGACGGCACGAGTTTCTTGTATACCTTCGACGGCGCCAACGCCGACGAACGTCACACCGTCCAGTACTTCGAGATCTTCGGCAGCCGGGCCATTTACAAGGACGGCTGGTGGGCGTGCACGAGACTTGACAAGGCACCGTGGGACTTATCGCCTGAAACGATCGGACGATTCGCACCTGGGGTCTACGATCCGGAGAACGACGTGTGGGAGCTCTACTACCTACCCGACGACTTTTCACAAGCCAAAAACCTCGCCGCTACGAATCCCGACAAGCTCAAAGAGCTGCAAGACCTTTGGTGGGCAGAGGCCGAGCGTAACAGGGCTTTGCCGCTACTCGGCGGCTTATCCATCTTTTTCGGGATATTGCCACCGATGCCGACGATAACCCGGTTCACGTTCGCTGGGGACGTCCAGAACGTACAGCGCGGTATGATCCCGCGCATCTCCGGACGCTCATACGCCATCGAAGCCGAGCTCAATGTACCTGATGGAGGTGCCGAAGGTGTGATTGTCGCTAACGCCGACTTTATCGGCGGGTTCGGTCTGTGGGTCGACGACAAAGGGATGCTCAACCACACCTATTCATTCCTGGGCGTGGAGACTTACAAGCAGACCGCTACCGAGAAGATCCCGACGGGCGACATCACCGTGCGCGTGCAGTTTAATGCCGACGAGACCAAGCCAGGCACCGGCGGGCAGGTCGTGCTGTTCGCGAACGATAAGAAGATCGGCGAGGGCAGGATCCCGCGGACGGTGCCCATAACCTTCTCGAGCTATGCTGGTATGGACGTGGGCCGCGACAACGGTCTGGTCGTTGACCGGGCGTATGAGGATAAGGCCCCCTACGCTTTTACCGGCACGGTCAAGAAATTAGTATTTGATCTCAAGCCCGCCGCTTATGAGGACGAGAAAGCCCTGCATGAAATCGCGCAGCACGCCAACCTCGCCCACGGAGCCTCAGGATAAGTTTGAGTCAGGCCTAGGAGACTCCTGACTGGAGAAATGGAAGAGCAACCAGCTTCCTTACGGTTCGCGCGCTCGTTCCTAGCGATCTGCTTGATCGCGCGCCTCCGATTGTCCGCGGTCTAGCCATGCTAACCGCTGGGGGCCAGTTTCTTGCGGTGTTCTAAACATAATCGTGGAGCGGAACTCATTTACCGGAGTGCGGAAAATAGTAATTAGGACAAACTCTTGGCTGTACACCGGCGGGAACTCGGTGCGCAGCATGAAACGGTATGCATTCGACGAACTCACCGCCAGCCACTCGCGTAGGGAAACTAAGAGCATACCATCTTCTTTTTTTCAAGCAAACAGTCTGGCGCTTGACGTTAAAACACCGAGGTTCAGACAGGATCGCAAAGAGGTTTACTAACGCAAGTCACAGACGAAAATCGTCCTGAGATCAAAATATTGCCGGAAGCACGAGCAGGCTCCCTATACCAAATACTAGTAGCACAAGAGACAGAACGACCAGCGCCCTGCGGACAGATTGGATCTCGAATCGTTGACTGAGAACTATTAGTACTAGGACAGTAGCTAGGAAGACCGTACTTCTAACATAGCTGTCTGCGATTGATCGGTCGTTCGTGCCCTCGATTATTTTTGATCCCGCTGCCGCGGTCAGGTTATTTCCTTCTTCCAGCTTTGCGCTGTGATACTCTGGCATATATCGCGGGCCAGGCGGTGCCGAGCTGTTGTTGAGAGGATCCAGCTTTACCCAGGCATCAAAGGCTATTTTGTATTCGGGAAGGAAACGGTTTTCATAGAACTTCGCTGCGGTTTGATTTCCTTGCATTTCGGCGTTTAGCCAGGCGTTTAGCGTGTTCGTATTGAAGAGCAGGTCCTGACCATCACTGGTAATGAGTTCATTACCCTTTACATTAAGCGAGCTAGCTTGAGCGTAAAGTAGCGCCTGATGTCCATCCCATTGTGCCGCTTGATAGCCGCTGTAGGCTGTACTTATGGCAACCAGGGCCAGTATTATGACTTCCAGAATTTCGATTTCAAGCTTGAAACGGGACGAGCGCGGCTTCTTTTGATTTCCCTCAGATAACTTGTGAGCTATCTCAATATTTGACCCACCGGCCTCAGGCATATCAAAGAACCCTCCACAAAACAAATCGCCTATTGCGATTCCCAACGTTATGAAAAGTAGAGGCAAATGTTGGCTTAAAAATTCCTATTCTTTTTCACATGATGAGATGTGCGGCTTGCACTCCTATCTTATCCAAATCGCCAGCCAAGAGTAGTCACTGTAGTGGCCATTCCACGAAGTTTTCTTCTTAAACGAATGCGCATCGTCCACAATCTGATCATCCCCCTACATCAGCCAAAGAACCCGTATGGACTTCATCGGGTATCTCTCTTCAGAGTCAGTGAGACGCTCGAGCCTCGCGCCCCCGGGGCTAACCTCCTAACTGCGGCTCACGCCTTATGCAGGGCTGCTGCCGTATCAATTACGCGTGCCAGGTCAGTTTCTTCCGGCATTCTCAATATACTCGTGGAGCGGAACTCATTTACGCGAGTGTGGAAAATAGTAATTAGGGACAATCGTTGCTGTGCACCGGCGTGCAACTCGGTGCGCAGCACGGACACTGCATGCATCCAACAAACTCGCCGCCAGCCTTTCACATTCTCGCAAAGCCCACCGGCGCCATCTGCAACCTGAACTGTTCGTATTGCTTTTTTTTGTCAAAAGAGCACCTCTATCCGGACAGCCAGTTTCGCATGACTGACGAGGTACTCGAATCGTATCTAGATCAGTACCTCGCTGCGCAGCGAATCCCGCACGCGACGATTGCGTGGCAAGGCGGTGAGCCGACCCTCATGGGGCTCGATTTCTACCGTCGTTCGATCGCGTGCGAGCAGAAATACGCGGCTTCTGGCATGACCATTGAACACACCCTGCAAACGAACGGCACGCTCTTAGATGAAGAATGGTGCACCTTTCTCCACGAGCATCACTATCTCGTCGGCCTGAGCCTTGACGGGCCGCGGGAACTGCACGATGCCTATCGCGTAGACAAGGCGGGACACCCGACGTTTGACCGGGTGCTGCACGCTGCACGTCTGTTGCAAGAACATAATGTTGAGTTTAACATTTTGTGCGCAGTTAGTGCTGCCAATGTTGAACATCCCATCGAGTTATACCGGTTCTTCCGCGACGACGTGGGGGCACGGTTCATTCAATTTATTCCCATCGTCGAGCGGAATAACGAAATGGGCT
>JGI20197J15001_1000118_pt1 | contig 10774 bp, 10 predicted proteins | sample NGESurdeep092012_2_FD_15001 | JGI IMG/M metagenome (IMG submission 15001)
CTTTTCAATATAGCTTTTAATATACGAATCCTTCTCCCTTGATTTATATTGCATTATAAACCGGGGATGTCTCAAAAGATTTAAGTCCGGGGATGGTCAATCCGCATTTCTCCTTTAACCTGACAGTATCGGTAAATGGTATGCCTGTAACGCCCGCTCCGAACCGGCCCGGGTTAATTCCCAGTATCAGGTGACGTTGCTTGTTATCGCTGTAATATTTTCTGTAAAATAATGATACAACCGTCATCACTTCAGGGTTATTCCTGAAAGGATTCATGACAGAAATACCTTCCGGCAGGATGTTTTTAAAGTCGAGGCTTAAGCAGAATGAGATTATTTTGTCGGCAAAAGTATCCATGTCCTGAACAGAACCGGATGCCTAATTCTTCACGCAGCGGACAGAGTACCTGTTCGTTTTTTCAGCGCCATGAATATCGGGCATATCTTCTTTCCTTGATAAGTCTATCACCGGCTTGTCATTTATCAGGAGATAGCTGAAATATTCAGCTTCATTCTGTCCGTACTCAGTCGATGTCCAGTAATAAGCGCTTTCATCCATTTCGGAGAATGTTCCTTCATAGTCCTGCATTCCCGCAAGCTGGACCATGAATGTGGCGGGGCCTGAACCCCGGTTCCCTCTATTGTCATTAATTTCAGACTGATCCATCAATGAACGGAATTCGGAGCCTGAAGGAAGATGCCATCCATCGGGACATGCTTTAAGTGCGGTTTTCCAGTCGTACAATGACCCGTAGGTAGCAACATTGTCCGAATTATTATCAAAACTATATGACGCTTCTCCGGTTATCTTATATTTTAAATTCTCAGCCATCCAGGTTGTACCTCCTGCTGAGATTGTTCTGTATGTATTGCCGTCACGCGGATCAATGAATTTATTCTGAGCCGACACGTTCAGTACAAGTGCTGTTACAAAAAGAGAAGCAAAGATCTTTTTCATTATAATTGATTTTCAAAATATTTAAAAATTCCCCGGCAAAAATAATGATTGTATATTAATTTAACGTTTGAAAAGTGAAATTGTTATAAACCGGAGTATATTGCTGACAAGGTTTGTATGGAGGATCAACAGGTGCGCGTGAAGCTGAAATCCTTATAATTATCATATTTCAGTTAAGAACCTTCGTATAAATATGTAACTTTGGGCGCTCTGGTAAAAGGTAAAGATATGGCAGTAAAGGATCCCATTAAGCCTTATGGCGAAAAACAGATGGCTTTTGATAAGCGATACCTTGAAATGGCTCTTATCTGGGCCCGGAACTCATACTGCCTCCGGCGGCAGGTGGGTGCTCTTATTGTCAGGGGAAAGATGATCATTTCCGATGGCTATAACGGAACACCTTCAGGATTTGAAAATGTGTGCGAGGACGAAAATAATGTCACCAAGCCGTACGTATTGCATGCTGAAGCCAACGCTATTACCAAGGTGGCCAAGTCAAACAACTCTAGCGAGGACTCAACCCTTTATGTTACTACATCGCCATGCATGGAGTGTGCCAAGCTGATCATTCAGTCAGGCATCAGAAGAGTTGTTTACTGCAACAAGTACAGGATAACTGACGGCCTTGACCTGCTGAAACGGGCGGGAATAGAACTGGTATATATTGATCCCGAAAATAACATTTATGAACAGGAATAACTCATCAAGAAATATTTTGCTCCCGCTGCTTCTGGCAGCAACTCTTGTAATCGGAATAATGCTCGGGTTTTACCTTCCGAGACGCACTGACATCCCCCAGCATTCAGGCATATGGTCAAGAAATGATAAGATAAACAATATTCTGAACCTGATAGAATCAAATTATGTCGACTCCGTAAACCGCAAGGACCTTGTGGAAGCAGCAATTCCTGCCATCCTGAAGAAACTGGATCCTCATTCCGTATATATTCCCGCACGGGATCTGGCCAGGGCAAACGAGCCGCTTCAGGGTAATTTTGAGGGAATAGGTATTTCGTTCAATATGGCGACTGACACTATCCTTGTAATAAGCACCATCCCGGGAGGCCCTTCTGAAAAGCTGGGATTACAGGCTGGAGATAAAATACTTTATGTGAATGATTCCCTTGTTGCAGGGAAAGGAATCAGCGAAGAAAGAGTCATGGGAATGCTAAAAGGTCCGAGAGGAACCATCGTTAAAGTCAGAATCCTCCGCAAGGGACACAAAGATCTTCTTTCATTCGATATTACCCGCGATAAAATTCCAATATACAGCATTGATGTTTCATATATGGTTAACAATACCACCGGTTATATCAAGATCAACAGTTTTGCAATGACAACTTTCGATGAATTCATGAAAGGGCTGACAGAGCTTAAAGCCCTTGGAATGAAAAAACTGATAATTGACCTGAGAGGGAACTCCGGCGGAATCATGGAAGCTGCCATTCAGATTGCTGACCAATTTCTTAAAAAGGATCAGCTGATAGTCTATACAAAAGGAAGAACCCAGCCGCGAAGTGAAGCCAGGGCGACCGGGCAGGGGGAATTTGAAACAGGCGACCTTGTAATCCTGATTGATGAATGGAGTGCCTCGGCAAGCGAGATCCTCGCAGGTGCGATTCAGGATAATGACCGGGGGATAATCATCGGCAGAAGATCATTTGGGAAAGGGCTCGTTCAGGAACCTGTTCAGTTTACCGATGGTTCAGGTATGAGACTGACAATAGCCAGATATTATACTCCTACCGGAAGATCGATCCAGAAACCATATAAAGATGGTTTTGACGAGTATTATGAGGACCTCAATACCCGCTATTCCAGGCATGAATTTGAGAATTCCGACAGTATCCATTTTGATAAACTTCTTAAGTTCACTACCCCCGGTGGAAAAATCGTATATGGTGGCGGCGGAATAATGCCCGATAAATTTGTTCCTTACGATACTACCGGTTTCTCTCCCTATTTTCTTAAAGTAAGACCGCTAATTTACCAGTTCGCACTAAACTACGCCGACAGACATAGAGAATCACTTAATAAATTCACTGAATCCGGGGAACTGGAGAAATATCTGGACAAGCAGGGACTGCTTAACCAGTTTATTGATTTTGCTGCCAGGAAATCAGTCAAACCTGCCCCGGCAGAAATAAAAATCTCAGGTGATGCCATTCATATACAGCTTAAAGCCTATATAGCCCGAAATATTCTGGATAATAAAGGCTTCTATCCTATATGGGAGCAGCTCGACACCACCCTGAAATATGCGATAGAGTACCTGAAGAATTGATGGTTTGCGGCGTGAGGCTTGCGGTGTGCGGCTGAAAAAATGGAGGAGGGTTTAACTTCTTGCGAATGTGCCCAGTATTTTTACCGAAAGTTCTTCTTCCTCGATGAATCCGAGATGGCCTGAATTCTTCAGAATTACCACTTCGGCATTAGATGGCAATTTTACTTTTGTCTGAATAATTTCACAATTGATGTAATTATCCATTTTGCCAAGAACCCAGAGACAGGGGACTTGTCCTTTCTCCATGACTGAAACCCTTGAGGGTCTTGCCATCATACCCTTCAGCACGGCAATTATTCCGCTGCCTGAAACCGAAGATGCTATCTTTTTTGATCTCTGAAGAGCAGTGTTAAATTTCTCAAGGTTCGATTTGGCAAACATCATGGAGACATTATCTGGATACATCAAATCTTTCTTGCCTGCCAGAACTAAATTAATCTCACGCTCTCTTTTATCAAGCGCTTCTGGAGAATCGGCCAGTGGGTGCGAATGAAAGAGACAATATCCTGATAACATATGGGGGTACAGTTCTGTAAAAGCAAGGGCTGCATATCCGCCAAGAGAATGGCCTGCCAGGTAAACTTTTTTTATTCCAAGGTTCGTGAGAAGCTCTTTTAAAACCATGGCAATAAATTCCATGGAATGGACTTCTTCAAAGATATCTGACTTTCCATGCCCTGGAATGTCAGGTGTTATAACCCTGAAATCCCTTGCCAGCTTACCTGCATAACTTTCCCACACTTCTGAAGTCTCAAGGTACCCGTGCACAAGTACAATTGTCTTGCCTGAACCTATGTCGTTGCAGAAGATCTTTCCGTTCCTGAATCTGAAGAATTTCTCCATCTTGCTGACTTGTTAGTTGAAGCAATGAATAATAATGAGTAAAATCATAGCTTTTTATGTTTTAACAGACTAATATAGTGCAATATCGTTATTGATATTTCCTGAATTAATTTTTAATTTTATACAAACAATCATTTAGTTGAATTTCAACCTGTAAATATTTCATCTCAAATGAATAAAATTCTTTTTTCATCTCTGTCAAAAAAATTTGTCATGACGCTTGCAGGGTTTTTCCTTCTTCTCTTCCTGCCTCTGCACCTGGTAATCAATCTGATGTTGCTGAAGAGTGATCCTGTTCCTTTTAACAGGGCAGCTCATTTCATGGCAACATTTCCCGTGATAAAAATTATTGAGATTGTTCTGCTGCTGACAATATTAGTTCATATCACCTGGGGTATCTTCCTTCAGATTCAGAACTGGCTGGCCAGGCCGATAGGTTATGCAGGCGGCAATAAATCAGAAACTTCCTTTTTTTCCAGGTTCATGATATGGACAGGAGCTTCGGTCTTAACCTTCCTCGTGCTTCATTTCTTTAACTTTTATTTTATAAAACTCGGATTTGTTCCCGGGAACCCTGAAGATTTTTATTCAGTAGCTCACAGCCTGTTCAAAATACCTGCATACAACTATATATACCTTATATGTTTTGCACTGCTTGGGCTTCACCTTTTTCATGCATTCTCCTCAGCTTTCCAGACCCTTGGGCTAAATCACAGGATATGGACCCCTGTTGTGAATGTCGTTGCATGGATATATGCAATTGCAATACCGGCAGGATTTGCATTCATCTCATTAACACTCTGGCTTTTCAGATAGAAAAAACTTTAATCATGGGAAAACTTATTTCAAAAGTTCCTGAAGGTCCTCTCGCTCAAAAGTGGACCAGGTACAAGTCTTCAGTAAAACTTGTCAACCCTGCAAACAAAAAGAAAGTCGAGATAATTGTCGTCGGAACAGGTCTTTCAGGAGCCAGCGCCGCTTCATCTCTGGGAGAGCTTGGCTACAGCATAAAGAACTTCTGTTACCAGGATTCACCGCGCAGGGCCCACTCTGTAGCTGCGCAGGGAGGTATAAATGCTGCAAAAAACTATCAGAACGATGGGGATTCGGTTTACCGGCTTTTTTATGATATGATAAAAGGGGGTGATTACCGCGCGCGTGAAGCCAACGTTTACAGGGCTGCTGAGGTAAGCAACCAGGTGATAGATCACTTTACTGCTCTCGGTGTTCCCTTTGCCCGCGACTATGGAGGGACACTCGACACACGCTCTTTTGGGGGAGTACAGGTGTCAAGGACATTTTATGCCAAGGGACAGACAGGTCAGCAGTGCCTTCTTGGCTGCTATTCCTCGCTGAACAGGCAAATCAAAAAAGGTAATGTAAAAATGTTCCCGCGCCGCGAGATGCTCGACCTGGTTGTGATCGATGGCAGAGCACGAGGAATTATAACACGAAACCTGATTACCGGAGAAATTGAACGACACGGAGCACATGCTGTGGTTCTTGCAACCGGGGGCTACGGGACAATCTATTATCTCTCAACCCTTGCAGTCAACTCAAACGCTTCGGCAGCATGGAAAGCCCATAAGAAAGGAGCATTTTTTGCAAACCCAAGCTTTGTCCAGATCCATCCTACAAGTGTTCCCCAGCTTAATGAATTCCAGTCAAAGCTTACACTCATGTCAGAGTCGCTCAGGAATGACGGAAGAATATGGGTATCCAAAACGAAGGGAGACAAACGTCCGGCAAACGATATCCCGGAGGATGAGAGAGATTATTACCTCGAGAGAAGATATCCCACCTTCGGAAACCTTGTTCCGAGAGACGTGGCTTCACGGGCCGCAAAAGAAAGATGTGACGCGGGTTATGGCGTGGGTGAAACAGGCCTGGCAGTGAATCTTGACTTCAGGGATGCCATTAACAAACAAGGGAAAAAAGCCATTGAGAATAAATATGGCAATCTTTTCGACATGTACAAGACAATCACTGGGATAGATTCCTACGAGGAGCCTATGCGCATATACCCGGCCGGTCATTATACCATGGGCGGCCTTTGGGTCGATTATGAGCTTATGACAACTATTCCCGGTCTCTATGCAATCGGAGAGTCAAATTTTTCCGACCACGGGGCAAACCGCCTCGGTGCCAGCTCACTTATGCAGGCAGCAGGTGACGGATACTTTGTCCTTCCGAATACAATAAGCAATTACCTAGCCGACCAGATAAGCGTTGCAAAAATAGCGACCGACAAACCGGAATTTGCAGATGCAGAAAAAGCTGCAATGGGAAGAATCAGCAAGCTTATGTCAATTAAAGGGAAGCAGACAGCTTCTTCCTTCCATAAACGCCTGGGCAAGATAATGTGGGATTACGTAGGGATGTCACGGAATGAAGCAGGTTTGAAAAAAGCTCTTGAACTGGTCGGGGAACTNAAGGATGAATTCTGGAAAGATCTTAACATCCCTGGAAATGCAAGCGACCTTAATATGGAACTGGAAAAGGCTGGAAGGGTAGCTGATTACTTCGACCTCGCTCAGCTTCTCATCACTGATGCGCTCAACAGGAAGGAGTCATGCGGAGCCCACTTCAGGGAAGAGTACCAGACACCGGATGGCGAGGCACTTCGTAATGATGAAGAATATGCATATGTTGCTGCCTGGGAATATACAGGTGAAGGTAAACCTCATATTCTTCATAAGGAGGAGCTTAAATTCGAAGAGGTTGAAATGAAAGTCAGAAGCTATAAATAGAGGTGCAAAGGTACAACGGCAAGAAATAAAACAATCAGGCAATATTATGAACCTTACATTAAAGATCTGGCGGCAGAAGAATGCCGGTGCAAAAGGAAATTTTGCGACATACAGGATGGAGGATGTATCTCCCAAAATGTCTTTCCTCGAAATGCTTGATGCACTCAATAAAAAGATGGTAGAGGAAGATAAGGATCCGGTGGCATTTGATCACGATTGCCGCGAGGGAATCTGCGGTTCATGCGGTATGTATATCAATGGCCATCCTCATGGTCCTGTCCCGGCAGTTACGACGTGTCTCTTATCAATGAGATACTTCAGTGATGGTGATACTATCTGGGTAGAACCATGGAGGGCAAAACCATTCCCGGTTATCAAGGACCTTATCGTTGACAGAAGCGCCTTCGACAAGATACAGGTTGCGGGTGGTTATATATCTGTCAATGCAGGAGCCGCACCTGAGGCGAATTCGATACCGGCTCAGAAGAAGAATTCCGATACGGCATTTGATTCATCAATCTGTATTGGATGCGGAGCCTGTGTTGCAGCATGTAAGAACGCATCAGCAATGCTGTTTGTTTCTGCAAAGATATCCCAGTTCGCTTTGCTTCCCCAGGGGCGTATTGAAGCGAAGGACAGAGTTCGTGCAATGGTCGAAAAGATGGATGAACTGGGTTTTGGAAACTGTTCAAATACAGGTGCATGCGAAGCTGAATGCCCAAAGGAGATCAAGCTGACAAATATTGCCAGGCTTAACCGTGAGTATTATAAAGCTTATTGACGGGGAACAGAAATAAGTTCCATCCTGTTTACATCAAGGGCTGAAAGAAAACCATAGCCCAGCTCCTTTTCATAAACGCATCCTGTATCAATCGGGATAATATCCGATTTCTCATTAATCAGCTTCTTCACGTAATCGACAAATTTCGGTCTATGCCCATGAATTATAGTCTTGCCTTGCAGCAGAGGGTTCAGATACGAAGGATTGGATTCCCATATCATTGCTTCAAAATCAGAAAACGGATCTGCGATGAAATCGTTAAAACCAGCATGGACGAACAGGAAGTTACCTGTCTCATAGTAATATTCAAGTGAACTGAAAAAATCAATATATTTTTTCTCCAGCTGGCTCGCCTCGCTTATTCCGAAACTCTTAAGCGTTGTCGCTCCATTGTTCATCATCCAGAGAGCAAACATCCCGGGATCGGAAATTGAATCGATAAGCATTGCCTCGTGGTTCCCTTTGAGTATTGTTATATCAAAACCTTTCTCTTTCAGATCGATAATGAAATCTATAGCTTCCCTGATCTGATCGCCGCGGTCAATATAATCACCAAGAAGAATGAGCTTGTCAGATCTTTTAAGGTCAATTTTTCTGACAACAAGATCATAAAATGTCTTGTAGCATCCGTGAATATCGCTTATAGCAAAAAGACGATTCATTGTATAGGACAACCAGGTTTTGGAATTCATTTTTTCCCTTTGTGTTCCTTAGTGTGCACTTGGTGCACCTTAGTGGTTAAACTTTTTTACCACAAAGGACACGAAGGATATCACAAAGGGACACAAAGGTAAATTTTATCACTCTCTAAAGAAAGAAGAGTTGGTCAGGAACAAACTATTTCGATCTCTTTAACGGTTTTTGGTATTGGTTTGCCAAGCAGTTTATGTCCTTTTTCTGTTATCATAACATTATCCTCTATTCGAATTCCTCCTATAGACATATAATCAGCAATCCTGGCATAATTAATAAATTGCTTGAATTTCCCTTCTGATTTCCAAAGATTTATCATTTCGGGAATAAAATAGATCCCCGGTTCCACTGTGAATACATGTCCCGGTTTATAGGGAAGCGCAAAGCGGAGGAATGCCAGTCCGAACTGATCGCTCCGTTTGACTTCGTTATTGTATCCTATATAATTTTCACCAAGGGCTTCCATGTCGTGAACATCGAGCCCCATCATGTGGCCCACTCCATGAGGCATGAAAAGAGCGTGAGCACCTGCCGCAACAGCTTCGTCTGTATCCCCTTTCATCAGTCCCAGTTCCTTCATTCCTGAAGCGATTATCCTGCATGCCATGAAATGAAGGTCACGGTTTGAGATGTTAGGCCTGGTAGCATTGATAGCTTCAGTGTTGGCTTTCAAAACAATCTCGTAGATATCTTTCTGGAGCGTGCTGAATTTACCTCCAACCGGCGTTGTCCTCGTTATGTCTGATGAATAGTGAAGGTTAGTCTCAGCTCCTGCATCAGTCACCATCATTTTCCCTTTTTTCAGTATGTTGCCATGTTCATGGTTGTGCAGTGTCTGCCCGTTAATGCTTAGAATGATCGGAAATGAAGTTCCTCCTCCCTTTGCCAGGGCAATGCCTTCAATGGCTCCGAAAATCTCCTGTTCCCTGACACCCGGCTTGCACATCTTCATCGCTGTAACGTGCATCTCGCATGCAATCTCAAGTGCTTTTTCGATCTCTTCTATTTCGACTCTCTCCTTGATCGATCTCATCGATATAACTGCTTTTATAAGGTCCGCTGATGCAAGTGTCTTCATCTGGCAAGGGTTTTCCTTCAGGAGTGAGCCAAGGGTCATTTTTGTCTCTCCCCTGTAAGGAGGAAGAAAATGAACTTTGCGTTTTTTATCAATGGCATCCCTTACAATACCTTCAAGTTTTGACGTTGGCAAAGTGTCAGCTATACCGCATTTAAGAGCAATATCCCTGACAGTAGGCTGCGGACCCATCCAGATTATATCGTCCATGTCAAAATCGTTGCCGAATATACGGTCCTTCCCGGAATCAAAATCCATTACTCCTGTCAATCCCGGAAGGTCAAGTCCAAAAAAGTAAAGGAAATCACTGTCCTGCCTGAAATGGTAAGTGTTGTCCGGATAATTCATAGGAGCCTCAACATTTCCTATAAATAGTGCAAGGCCAGATTTCACCTTATTATGAAGATCTTCTCTCCTTCTGATATAAACGTCACTTTTAAACATACAGCTCTGTTTTAAATTGTTGATTTGAATGCTATAAAGGTAGCATCCTTACACTTCTGTACAAGTGAAATCCTATCATAAAAAGCAATCAATACTATTGATCTCCGAAACAATTACAACAGCTTTCCGTATAAAATCCTGAGAAAGCTTTGTTAACAAGGCTAAACCGTAAAAATTATTTACGAACTTTTTAATAATCAGCATAATTATTATGCGAATAGTGTTTGTTGTAAACATATAATTAATATATTCGCTAGGTTTATCAACAAATTATTAACAACTGATTAAAAATGCCTTACCGTCGATTGCCAAACACAGATTCTGCCCGTCTGAAAGCCATGAAGAGTGCACTGGATAAAGGTTTGGAGCTTCCACCTTACAAAATGTCATATTCGCCAAAAATTTCCGTCAGGCTCCGGCAGTTCCTGCCTCTTTTTGAGCACACCATTCAGCTCCAGAGACTATCAATTGCTTCACAAAGCAGGAAAAGCAAAGAGTACAATGAAGCTATCAGAAAAGCGCGCATGTATCTCACCCATTTTATCCGGGTAATGAATATGGCAGTTTTACGGGGTGATTTGCCGGCAGAAGCCAGGGCATATTTCGGGCTTGCCACAAATGAATCTGTCGTTCCTTCGTTCAATACCGAGAATGAGCTGGTAAACTGGGGAAAAAGGATCATCGAAGGTGAAGAGTTCAGGATAAAAAAAGGAGGGAGCCCTATAACAAACCCTACCATTGCAGTTGTGAAGGTTAGGTTTGAAAATTTTCTGGAAACATATAATCATCATAAAAACCTGATTAAAAAAACACTCGATTACGCTGAAAGGACAAATGATATGAGAAAGGAGGCTGATGATATAATCCTCCACATTTGGAATGAGGTTGAAGAAAAACACAACACTCTGCCTGAGGATATCAGGAAAAAGGAGAGTGAAGAGTACGG
>JGI20197J15001_1000125_pt1 | contig 10471 bp, 6 predicted proteins | sample NGESurdeep092012_2_FD_15001 | JGI IMG/M metagenome (IMG submission 15001)
CGGTACCTTGAAGGAGCGTCTGATCTTGGACCTGTGCAACCTGTCCGGTTTCCATGTTATACGTGCCGAGGAATACATATCCGACGAGCGGCGTTGTCGTTGGCGGATGTTGAAGTGCCGCTACATCACTATTTAAGAAACTTTTCAACAGCTCATTGCGATGCGCATCCGCATAAATCGGTAAGGTTTTGCTGCCGCCGGGGGCGCGCACTTGGCTTAGCCATTGGCCAGCAGCGATCTCCCTATCGTTAAGCACCGCCGCGTCAATGTTGCGGTTTAAAATAAAGGAGGTCGACCCTTGTTGAGTCACCTCGTAAATAAACCCAGTATTGAACAAAAAGAGCGCGACAAAAAAAGCAGCTACAATTTTCAAGGTGAAGGCGGCGCTTGCGTTGTCACGCCACCCAATGACACGAGCTGCTATCTGTGGCACGAACAGCGCGCCGGTGACGCAAAACGGCGCCAGTAGCAGCGTTGAGATGTGGAAAAGCCGTGTCGTATTGATAAAGAAAGAGAGCGATGGAACGATCATTGCCACGACGAAAACGGCAAAACTAGCGAGCGCGAGCGCGACAAACTCCTTGTCGAAACGACGCCTGCAGCATCGGAACGCTACCGCGCAGAGTCCAACGGCGATGAGAAGTAGGCTAATAATGTAAAGGATAAGCCCAGCTTCGTGAAGCGGTGACAACGTGCCAATCTGGAGCACATCTTTAAGTGAACTCTCCCAATTCAGTGCGATCGCACCAAGCGTTGCTACGAGCGCGATAGGTGACAAACTGTGAAGCCATCCCCGCTGCAATTCCTGCGCCCGCTTAGATACGATGATATAAATGAGCACAAGAGCGAAAAGGTAAACCGCGGCGCCGATCCCAACGGTGATAGCAATCGCGCGCGGCGTAAAGATGACGTAAACGATGCTAGTGAGCGTGCCGCCGATATTTTTAGAAACAGCGGTCCCCACGCTCACGTACCAGGCGGCGGTAAACGCCGCGAACGCGAGAACAAAGACGAGCGTCAGCATACGATGCGACGTCGTAGATTGATCTGTCGGTGTACCCTCAACCGATTGATGTAAGCGACGCATAGCCGGATTGTCTATGAGAAACAGCAGAAGCCAAGCGATGATGAGGTAAATGAGATAGATAAAAGCGAGCGTATAATGCGATGCCACGAGTGAGACGGCGAATATACCATATAGTACATAGACGCGCTTTTTTTCTTCTTTTGAGCGATACTTGTCCACAGTAACGACCAATAGCAGAACGAGGAAGAGTTCCGCAATCTGCTGCCGTGCTAGCGCCGGCATCTCACTATAGAAGGTAAACAACAAAGAGACAAAAAAGGCGGCAAGGAACGCGATTTTATCGTTCGTTTGTTTTTGAACGGCTATGAAGATTCCGAGCGGCACGAACGCGAACAACATGGGATAAACAAGCTTAAACAGCCACACCACGCTCAGACCTGACGTCAGCGAGAGCAGCGGAGCGAGGGTCGTAACGCTGATAACGGCGTTCGTCCCATCAGGCAACGCTGGGTTCCAAACGCCGTTCGTAAGCACTAGATTCGCGTGAGTGAGTTCCTTTTGTATGTCCCAACCCCAAACATACGAAGAGACGAGCGATCCGTAGTAAACTAAAGCAAGGGCGATCGTATAGACGGCGAACGGGTGCAAGCGCTTAGGAAAAGAGGAGGACGTCCCCACCCAAAACACCGTCGCGCCGATCACGATGAGCGCACCGAGCAGCACTACGTTGCTATTATACGCGTTCATGACAAAGGAGCCGAGAACGATGACAAAGGGCAGAAGGCAGAGAAAGAGGGCGGAGGGCGTAGTCGTCTGGTGCGCGCTGATCCTCGGGTCATCGTCAAAGTCCCGATCTCGCCAATAGCTTGCCGCAGCCAAGAGAGCTGTGACAGCGCTTATCGTTCCCACTGCAGGGACAACGGCAAACGGCCGCCCTATCCCGACCAGCGGATAAGCGATGTTTATGAAAAGCCCGGTGAACATGACAGTCGCAACGCTAAGGCCAACGGCGAAGAGCACAGTTCGTACGCTACCAAGGCGATGGGCGCGCAACACACGGAGAATTAGTATACCTGGAAAAAATAAGAGCGAAACGATAGCAAAGAGTCCGCGGACTATGGGCACGTGCAGTCCTACCCCGTCGAGGCCGATGAAACCCCAAGTCACGAGATACAGCGCGAGACCTGCCTTAAGTGTCTCGGAGATCCTCCAATCATTCATTTGAAAGGGATTGGCTAACATCGCATCCTCAGACCAGAATTGCCTAGATCGCACCGTCATCGCTTTCCAAAGTTCTAGCTTTTATTAGGTATGCCTGTTTTTGTGCTCACATAAAGTTTTATCTTATCAAACGTGCTCGAAACGCATGTTGCGGCCGCGGTACTCTTTTCCTGAAATCGGGCTAGAGGCGCTCCGACACACGTACCCAAGTCAAGAGAGCAAACTGGAAGTGATATATAAGTAAAACGCAGTATCAGGGACAAAAAGTAGGTTTTTGGGATGAGGTCGCGGTTTTGCATCACAAATTAGCTCGATATTGTTGATCCTCTGCCTCTTTCTTGCATCTCTACCTACACCATCTAACGCGCAGGAAACGACGGCAGCGCAAGCCAAGCGAGTGATGTTCGCCGAAGTTACCGCCTTGCGTGTTGAGCACCGCTGTAAAAACTGACTATCGAGGTTCGCGTGGATATTCTCTCAATAACCGTTCATTACGGCTTATCTAAGCCTTCAAGCGGCGGGCAGAACAGGTACTCTCACATCATTCAAGAGCTCAGCAGGCGCGGAAACAACGTTATTGTGCTCGAGTCCCAAATCTTTTTTGATGCCCGCGACCTGGAACGCGCCAGGATCTATACGTATCCGAGATACTCAATATTCGGAAGAAGCTTGAACCTCCTTAAGGACTTAGACATCTGGTTCCTAATCAAACTAATAAAGATTTTTCGAAGCGAGCACATCGATTTAATTACTATTGACAGCCCATATGGCGCTTTGGCTGTCAGATTGGCAGGTAAACTAACCAAAAATGACGCGCCAATTATCTACAGTTCTCACAACGTCGAATCTAGTTTCACTAGCGAAGTTACGCCTCAATATACTCAATTATCGCATCTCGAACGAACAATAATACCTCAGTACGTAACCGCAATAGAAAGACTCACTACGAGATATTTAGTGGATCATATTACTGCGGTAAGTGATGCAGATGCGAAACTTTTTCGCGGAAAATATGGCCTCAGCAAAGACAAGATAACCGTGATTCCCAGCGGTTGTCAAATTAAACCCCAACTTGATCGGCAAGCGAAAAAGCGCCTTAGGTTGGAAATGGGCTTAGATCTTGATTCTGTAATCGTTGTGTTTCACGGCACCTACTCTTTCCCCCCAAATAAAGAAGCGATCGAAACGATCATCGACTGCATAGCGCCTAAGTTTGAAAATGACCCATCAGTCTTATTCGTGCTGTACGGAAGTGACGTTCCCAAATTTGAGCGACCTAACGTGAGGTCTTTCGGTTTTATTGAAGACTTGCACCAAGCTGTTTCTATAGCGGATATCGCATTAATGCCGCTGAGAAGTGGGAGCGGGACGAAGCTAAAACTGTTCGATTACATGAATGCAGGCTTACCAATAATCACGACGCGGAAAGGAATTGAAGGGGTGCGAGTTAACGATAACGAGCACGTTATTATCGTCGACAATATAGGCAAAGAGATGGTAGATTCCATCAAGTACCTCGTGCAAAACCGGCAAGAGCGCGAGAGGCTTGGCTTGAACGCGCGGAGACTTGCTGAGGACGAATATAGCTGGGGCATTATCGGAGATAAATTGGATAGCACCTATCGGAGGGTCGAAAAACAGCGAGCTCGTAGACATAGAACTAGTTAACGAAAAAAGCCGGATCGCAGCTGCACCTTTATCGTGGCCGTCAGTTTTTGCTTCTCGGATTATAACGTCACGCTCTGCCGATTATGCTCTTAATGACGTCAACGTCTTGCTTCGTGAACGTTCTAAGTGCGATTAGAGTGGCGAAGTACACCCACACAGCGACGCCGAATATGATGAAAATGTTGATCGGTCTGAGATAATAAACGACGACAGCCATGACGAATGACCCGATGAGCGGTTTGAGTATAACACGCTGCACTTGAATAAAGCACAGGTTCTTTGAGGCGTAATAGAAGCAGATAGAAAAGGTGGTAAGCTCGGTTGCTACCATGACGTAGCTTGCGCCAATGTAGCTGAACGTCGGGATGACGAGAAGGTTAAGAATGATGTTCACGGCTACACCCACCCCGGTGGCATACATCACCACACGCTGCAAGTTTATCGACGTCAGCGTCGTTGTGAGCACATAATTAAGAAACAGAATTGAGATTGACCAGATGACGATTTGCAGCACGGCTGCTGAGTTGTAGAACTGGCCGCCATAAGTAATATCGATGACCTTATCAGCAAGCACCGTCGTGCCGAATGCGAGCGGAAGCCCGAAGATAAGCATGTAACGGAACGACTCGTTGTACACAGTCTTTGTGAGGTCTCTCGAAGAGACGTGGAGGGTTGATATGACGGGGAAGAGCGCCCCCATGAATGCCGCCGGCAGAAAGGTTAATGACACCGCCATGGTGTACGCGGCGTTGAACCATCCGGTCGCGGCATCCCCCTGAATAAAAAACAAAAGCAGCGTGCTAATCTTATAATAAATCAGTGTGAAGAACACGATCAGTCCAAACGAGGGGGCCTCCTTAAACAAATACGTTAAGAAACGCCGCTCGAGCTTAAACTTCGGACGTACAAACCTTGCAGAGGCGAGCGCAAGGCTCGCCGTCAGGTTAATCAGACCCCCAACGACGAACGCGAGGGCAAGCGCGAACAATCCGTATCCTAAATAGAGCACGGAGATGCCAAGGACGACCGTCACGCTCTGTTGAATGATGTTGAGTGTGGCGTCATACTCCATTTTTTCGTGGGCTCTGAACGTCGCTCTCACGATCTGCGAGAGAGCGGTCAGCATGTAAGCGAAGACGGCGATGTACACGATCACGGCCTGTTCCTGCGGGAGGCCCATTAATCCCACGAGGAGGAATAAGAACCCATAAGCGACCACAGAAAGCGCCGATTCAACGAACAGGATGTTTCCAACGTAACGAGCGAGGAACTTCTTTTCCCGTGAAGTGTCCCGGATGATCAGGTTACTCATACCAAAATCCGAGATGACGCTATAGACCTCCGCAAACGAAAAGGCAAACGCATATATGCCGTACCCTGCAGGACCGAGCGTTCGAGCGATGACGATGGCAAGTGCAAAGCGTATCAGACGGGTAAATATATCCGCAGAAGCCAAAACTGCGGTATTTTTGAATATCCGTCTCCTCGTGCTCATCTCGAACTCATTGTCTTTTCGGCGTTGCGACACGGAGCATTTGTACTAACAACGAAAGCGTCTGTTCGACGGTCTCGCAGACCACCGGCTGACAGCCCAAAATCCCGTAAATTGAACGCGCAAAACCCCCCGCACGCGGTAGACGTTTAAACCCTCATACTTGATAAAGCATATATAATCGTACACGTATAGAACGCCCAAATATGAACTTACAGAGCCTTGGGCGCCCCAGCCTTGCCTATTTGTTATTCCTTGCGTTTTGCATACCGGTTATTGTACCGGTTGGAGGGCCGATTCAGGCCTTCTGTGCTGGGGCAATTCTCTTCTTTTTCCCTGGATATTTCACGTCGCTAGCACTTCTCGCTAAACAAAGCGTCGCCGGCAGGGTCGGAACAGCGATTGGCTTTAGCTTCGCGCTCCTAGCTGTCCTCGAAGTTGTTTACACAACTCTGCTGATCCATGGGGACCCCCTTACCATCGTTGGACCACTCTTCTTGTGGACAACGCTTATGTTTGTTTTTAGCCTGGCATTGAAACGCGAGGAGGCATCTATCGACTTCAATTCCTTGTTTAAGCTGGACACCATCGTAATCGTCGCGATGCTCCTCTTTGGGACGTTAACGCGAATTTGGTACCCATTAACGGTTGGCACGACTCCATACTCTGATCCGCTCTACTGGGCGACACGCGCAAGCTATTTCGTCCACACGGGTTTCACCGGTATACCCTCATTTTTAGCAGGCGGCAGCGGCGACTGGATACGAGAGCGGAGCTTCGAGTTCATGACAGGATCATTCGCCATGATTGGCAACGCCTCCGTGGTGGACACAGCAATTTGGTTCGGACCGATCGCCGGCATTCTCGCGTCAATCATGCTCCTTGCGGTTTTGGAACGGCTAGGGGTAAGCCTGTCAGGCAAGGTCGTTGGGCTATTTTTGTTTAGCTCCATGTCACCACTCTTTGAGTTGTTCTGGAGGACGAATATCACGATAATGCAGGTTATCGGCACTTACTTCCTGTTTCTTGGCCTCTATCTCTGCGCGTCACAAGAGGCCGGTTCGTTTCTGTCTGGCGCATTCGTTCTCGGGCTCTCAATGGATATGCACATCCTCTACGGGATCTACACCCCTTTCATATTCATTTTCGTGGTGATCGCTCAGCTCATGAAACGGCAGAATACCTTTACCGCGTTTGCCTCCGTCCCCACCTACGCGATTGGGCTAATGCTCTTTGCCTGGCGGTTCCTTGTAAACGGCGTACCGTCCAGCTTCACGCCTGCTCTCGTCACCCGCAGCGCTGTGCCGTTTGCGATGCAATCGATTCTTCCTCTATTTGCGCTTCAGTTGGCGTACCCCGATCCGACATACATCCTCCTCTACGTAACGCCGCTCATCGCGGCGCTTGCGATCGTAGGGTTCGCAGGTTCTCGGATAGAGACGAGTGACATGGAGCTCTCGCATCTCGTTCTGTTAGCGTTCGTTTTAGGNATATTTGTAGGCTGGGTGCTTTCAACGCTCTATTTTTCGTTTAACGCAGAGTCCGCAGAAATATTCCGCGGGCGTGGGGTGGCCTATGCTCAGGCAGTGCTCATACCTGCCGCGGCGCTCGGAGTTTCAATGATAGAGCGATCGTTCGGCCGTCGATCGGCGCTTATTTCACCTGGTCGAGTCGTTGCTATCATGCTGATAGTGCTCATTATTTTCACCAATGCAGCAGGGGCGGTAGCTACGGACAAATATGCGTCCATAATTGGCCAAGATGACTATAACGCGATACGATACGTTGGGCAGATTCCAAGCAAGAGCACCAAGCTCGCGTTTTTCGCTAACGTTAATCCAACGGACCCATATTCGAACGCAAGTTCCTCTCAACGCATCGCGCTCTTCTACGCCTCAAACCCGGCAGCGTTCGACGCCACCCCGGTGGCATATCGGGACGAGGTCTCGAANAGCTCCGCGACGTTACTGGCGGCCATGCAGAGCGATAAGGGCTTCTATAATTACGTAATCCTTTCTGATAACCTTGGATACAGCGCTCGAAATACCCTCGATAGTTACCTCAAATCAAACGGGTACGCTGTAANTACGAGGTTCGGTGACGCATACGTGTACCGTGCAGCGTCGCGATAGCTCTATCTCGTTGCCCTTGTTGCCCGCAGCATAGCACCTTCACTTGCTGAGCTTACCGAAGCAGCATAGCGTTTCAAGTAGCCACCAACGTCTTTTTGTGGCGGCTCCCACGTCGCCNTTCTCGCCTCAAGTTCGTCATCTGCAAGATGCACGGTGAGCATGTGGTTGGGTATATCGATTGTGATCTCATCCCCGTCGCGCAAAAGCCCTAGCGGACCCCCCTCAGCCGCTTCCGGTGAGATGTGTCCGATCGCAGCGCCACGCGTGCCGCCTGAAAAACGGCCGTCGGTAATAAGGGGCACCTTTAGTCCCATTCCCGAGAGCGCCGAGGTTGGCGCGAGCATCTCAGGCATGCCGGGTCCGCCCTTCGGTCCTTCGTACCGAACGACGACGACGTGCCCTTCCTTGATAGAACCAGTCAGGATGGCGCGCATCGCTTCATCTTCAGAATTGAACACTCGCGCCCTACCCGTACAGCTTAGCATATCGTCACTTACACCAGCGCTCTTGACTATGGCGCCGTCGGGTGCGAGGTTTCCGTACAGCACCGTTATGCCGCCTGTCGCGTGCACGGGGTCGTCGAGAGGCCTGATGACCTCATCACGGTAAATATGCGCGCCATCGGCGATCTCATGTATGCTCATGCCCGAACACGTCATCTCGTTACTGAACAGCGTTCGTGCACGCTTTATGATGCCGGGGATGCCGCCTGCTGCATCAAGATCGCTCATCGTGTAAGGGCCACTCGGATTCATATACGAGATGTGAGGCGTACGTGCGCTGAGTTCGTCAAACAGCGTAAGCGGGAGCCTTATGCTCGCCTCGTGGGCTATCGCCGGGAGGTGCAGCGCGGTGTTTGTTGATCCGCCAATGAGCATGTCGAGCGTGATCGCGTTGCGAAAAGCCGCCTCAGTGACGATGGCGCGGGGCGTGACCTCGTTGCGAATGAGTTCGACTACCCGTTTTCCTGTGTTTTGGGCGATCCTACGCCGTCTAGCATCGACTGCGGGCGCCGTTGCACAATAGGGGAGAGCGAGACCAAGGACCTCCGTCAAGCATGCCATGGTGTTGGCCGTGTACAATCCCTGACAGCTGCCGCACCCTGGACACGCTCGGTTGACAAGCTCCTCAAGGTGCGCTTCAGTCATTGTGCCGGCCTGCACACGGCCGACCCCCTCAAACGTCGATACGAGGGTGAGTTCCGTGCCCTGGTACTGCCCAGAGCGCATCGGCCCCCCTGTCACTACCATAGCAGGGAGGTCAAGCCGCAGCGCGGCCATTAACATGCCCGGCACAATCTTATCGCATGATCCCACCAAGACCAAGCCGTCAAATTGGTGCGCTTGCGCCATGAGCTCTATCGAGTCCGCAATGATCTCGCGCGACGGGAGGGCGTACCGCATGCCCTCGTGCCCCATCGCGATGCCGTCACAGATGCCGATCGTGCCGAACTCGAACGCGATGCCTCCTGCCAAGTGCACGCCCTTTTTCACGAACTCGGCGAGGTCTCGCAGATGCAGGTGACCAGGGACAATCTCGTTCCACGCGTTGGCAATACCAACAAACGGGCGTTCGAGATCGTCGTCTGTTAGACCGAGCGCTTTCAGGAGCGCCCTTTGCGGTGCTCGTGCGAGTCCCTTCGTTATCTCCTTGCTCCTCAGTGCCATATGCCTAGCAAATGCGTTTGAAGCTATAAAAAGTGATGCGGTGGCTGCGTGAGCTCTTCCGTCTATGACGCCGGGGTCGTAACAGTAGAAGATACTCTCGAACGGAGAGACACACGCGGGTTGAAGCGCGCTACAACATTCCATTTAGATGATTACTTCTATTTCCCCGTTGGGCCAATAGTTGCGGCCTCGACTTTTCCTTGTATGCTTTTTTTGGGTAGGTCGCCTCTAACTTTTTTAATGTTATCAGAAAAGCCACTAGAAACGATTAATCGCAAGCACTTTATGACAGACAGTCTGAGCAGTATTGACTAGGAAATAAGTATCCGTTGCTTCAACGTGCTAGTGCGACGTATGTTCAACTCTCAGAAAGAGGTAGAAATCTCATCGATTTAAAGAGCGAATCCCCGATATTACGAGTAAGATGTACCTAGTAAACATAGGTCGCAGCCAATCAAGTACGATATCAACTAACGCTTGAACGACGCAAGTGTACTGCTATGGCAAAACAAATTATGACTGCAATTGTTAATTCGAAGGTTAATACGTCAACACTATCGATTTTTTTACTTGATACAACAATATATGCAGCCCAAAAGATAAGCCCTAAGACGATTCCCGAACCTAAGAGTTGTGTGATACGCTTGGATCTAAACTTAGATAATACCCAGTCTGCAGTATTTGGCTTGTCCGCTCTTATCTCACCGCTTTCTTCAGACTCGCTGCCGTATTCAGGCGCGGCTAAGTTTCCTTCACTAATCTTTATTCTAGTCATCTTTCATGCTTTTCAGCGCGCTATCTGTTGCCTGAGCACGCGTATGATTTTTACGCGCAGTTTTGGTAGGGCATTTGCTTAAAGCTGTCAAAGTTATAAGCATATCCCCCTAATAAACAGCTCTCGAACGTGTTTATCAATACAAGTATTTTCTAAGGACCGCTCAACTTTGATGGCAGGCTAAATTATCTTATTTTGGTCCAAAAGATAGCACAATCGACTTACAAACGTATTCAGGCAGTGGACGTTGACTGTGCATCAAAAGACCTCTCTCACGCCGCGTGTCACAAATATGTTTGATTTTTTTTATGTTCTGAGTTTATGAAATAGAAAGTGAGTATAGCAGCCATTTCATCTGAAATAAGCCCAATGATCTATCCATTTACTCTTCCAATCGGGTTATCGGTTATTTTGATGAGCGATTCCAAGGGGAATGGCTTGCCATGCCCAGGGTAACAGTATCTATTTTGAGTTTTTTCAATTTTTCAA
>JGI20197J15001_1000128_pt1 | contig 10387 bp, 15 predicted proteins | sample NGESurdeep092012_2_FD_15001 | JGI IMG/M metagenome (IMG submission 15001)
ATTGCCGTCTTCGTCGGTGAAGTAGTAGATTTCCGAGCCACCTTCAACTTCATCCTCTGGCTGCAGGTCAACCTCTTCTTGCCAAGTAAGATCGAGCTCATTCGAGTTGTGCAACTTTTCATCAAAGTTGTACAACTTTTTGTCCTTGTTGTGCTTCTTTTTCGCCATAATTCTCGTATCAGAGAAAGCTCCAATTGACGTCTCTAGTGTATCCGATTGTAAAAAGAACGATGGGCCCGGGGCGATTCGAACGCCCGATCTCCGCCGTGTGAAGACGGAGGTTTTGTTTATTTGAGCGTTTTCTGATAGGTCAGCACTGTTTTCGGTGGCAGCACCCTTGGAGATAACAACAAGAAAGGCCAGTGCTCCTTTGTGTACTGTCTGATAGATCTGTGTTGGTAATCCAGCAAGCATTGAGAACGAATAGGGCAGCCGAATCGTAGGGTAACTGTATCCAGCTTTTGCATTGTGAATAGAGACTTTACTGCGATTGACTTCTAACAGTTCGTGTTTTGGGAAGTCATTTAAGGGGTAATTTCCAAAAAAGTCAGAACTGGGGTAATGTTCAACAGCTAGCATAATTGGTGCGTAGTCGAAGTGAGGCACATAACTATTGTGATTAGCCGCGAGCGACTAAGCCGGTATCAACCACGGTTTCGCAAATTGTGAGGCCTATAACCGCAAAAAAGATAAGCAGGGAAGCATTCCTGCTCGCTCCCGCAAAATATATAAGAGGCTTCATAAGCTTTCACGCTGATTCTGTACATCCAGAAGATGTCTACGACACATATATGCGATACGGTGAGACATCGAGCTAGCAGATTGAGATTGCCGATTTTGAGGCTATGGGAACGAAATCGCTTAAAAGCGTAAGAAAGGGACGTGAACTCAAGCGGTATTTCTCGAACGTCAAGAGAATAGCTGCGCTTATGAGCGCATTCATCGGAATCGTCGTGCTCGTGCGAAATTGGTATCTGCCGCTATTCATCCGTTTCTCTCCGTTTACGTCGAGGGACACTGAGGCACTGGTAACCACGCGAAATGGTCTAAAATACGTTCTCCGTCCTAAAATGGGGGATTTATCAATCCTTAACGAGATCCTTCGCAACGACCTATACTCACAATGGCCCGTCTACGGAACGGTGGTAGACATCGGCGCACACATAGGAGTATTTGCCGTACATGCGAGTGCGTCAAGCGATAGAGTGGTCTGTTATGAACCGCATCCTCGCAATTTTGAGCTTTTGCAGAAAAACATAGCTATTAACGCGCTAAACAACGTCAAGGCCATCCGGCAAGCGGTTGGTGATACGCGTGGCGTTAAGAGACTGTCGGTTTATGGCCCAAAGAGTTACGGGCACACGTTCTATCCATGGAACGGCCATGATTTTGTTAGCACTATCGACGTCGAATCTGTAACGCTCGCAGATGTTCTCCGCTCTAATGGGCTCGACTGCATCGATTTCCTTAAGATGCATTGTGAAGGCGCTGAGTTCGACATCCTTGCCCATACCCCACAAGACGTTTTGGATCAGATAGACAAGATAATCATCAAGTATGCCCAAGATGGCACAAAAATTGCCGATGAGCTGATTGCGCGAGGTTTCGTCATAACGTGGGGCGGGAGAGGTACGTTATGTGCGGTGCATAATGGCATGAAGCGCGCCGAAATCGGAAGGAAACATGGAAAAGACGAGCGGGACAGAGTGCTTGGACGAGTCCCACAGCGTCCGCTCGTGTGACTCTCTTTGGAAGCAATGTAGCTTGAGCGGCAGAGCGTTAGCTGGGCGTCTCTTGATAGAGTTATGAGAAGAGAAAGTCTTACAGAGCGTTCACAGAGGGCGAAACTAAAAATGGCATTTCAATGGTTTAACGTCGTACTCGTCGTGATCGGCATCTATATTGCTTTAGACGGAGTCGCAAGCGTATTTGTCAAACACGGGCAGTACCATAATATATGGTTCGACGGCGAGAGATACGTCAGAGCGCTAGCTGGCATCGTGATAATCGCTTTAGGGGTTGTCGTGAGGTGACGAAAAACACAACATTCCAAGAAGTCAAAAGCGTGCCTGACTCCCGTGCCCGCGTTTGTCATTCTGCTAATATTCCTCAGTATCGCGCTATTCGATCGTCTTGCCCTTATACTATAGTCCGTAAGACTATCACATAAAATGAACGACTCAACCAACGCATTATTCCACGAGTCCAGCCACTCCGTATGTTGTGGGTATGGATTATCCTTCTAATTCCCGTAGCTATCGCTTGATGGTTTTTTATCGTTCAGAATATCTTAGGAACGCCTGTCGGCAATAATCCTGCGCCCGACGTCGTAACGTTGATAATCTGGATTTTCGCCGGAATAGGGCTGCCATTATTTGCCTATTTTGCAAAGTTGATAACCGAGGTGCGAACGGAGGGGATCTACCTCAATTTTTTTCCCTTGTATTCCCGGATAGTTGCACTTAGTGACATTGCGGCCTACGAAGTACGTCAGTGTAGCCCACTCGTGGATTACGGCGGGTGGGGCATTCGGTTTGGTACTCAAAGGAAGAGGGCATACACGATGAGCGGCAATAACGGTGTTGAGTTGGAACTCACTGACGGAACGCGCCTACTCATCGGTTCACAACGACCTGAGGAATTGGCCAGCGTTATCGGCACGGCAAAAGCTTCGTTGTGAGTTCAGTTAAAGCCTCGCTATTGTGGAGCCACCGGAGGGCCATGACCCCTATGATGAGCGTATATGTGACACAATACGCTCTCGATGATAAATAAGGTAGGCAACGAGCCCGATGACGCCTGCAATGACCAGAACATCAAGATAAATAAATAACCCTTCAATATCCTCCCAATGGGGGCCTAAGAGGAAGCCTATATACGCTAAACCCAAACACCACGGAAACGACCCTAAAACGGTGTAGAGCGAGAACTTCTTGACGTCCATACGGACTATTCCGGCGGGGTACGAGATGAAGGTGCGGACAACAGGGAGCAGCCTGCTAACAAAAACAGCGCGATCCCCGTACTTTTCGAACCATTCGTGTGCCCGATCGAGCTCACTCTTGCGTATGAGTACGTATTTGCCGTAGCGGTCGAGCAGGGGTCTCCCGCCCCACAGGCCGATGTAGTAAGCTATGAGAGAGCCTACAAGGCAGCCGAACGTGCCCGCAAGGGCAACGCCAATAAGCGTCAGCCCCCCTCCCCACGCGACGTATCCTCCGAAGGTCATGATAACCTCGCTCGGGATCGGCAAACCAACGCTTTCCAACGTCATACCGGCAAAGACGCCCATATATCCGAGCTGTGCGATGACAGCAATGATGAAATCGCTAAGTGTGCCGATGATGTTGATGCTCAGGGCCAGAACACCCTGCGTTGGAAACATGCACCATCCCACATACTGGGGTAGCTAAATAGGTATCGTCTTAAGACGAACCTCTAGCCATTCAGGAGTATCTGTTAATTCTACGAACATTTTTAGACCCTAGACTTTGTTAAGTTTGAATCCTTGTTTTAGATACCTTAACAAAGCGAGTTTGTGTAAAGTCAAACAGTTTTTTAATACGAAGCGCTTTCACGGGTCAGCGAAGCTTAGCTGCGATCTCCAAACTTAAAGTAGGACAATTCAGAGAAGCACTGAAATCTGAAAAGCCATGTATTGAAGTGCAATCTTCACAAGACAAGATCAAGATGCAACACTACGTTCCTTTGCATCCTCAGGTGATACGAGAGGTTGAACCACTCTTAGACGATAGAGATGATGAACCCCTCTTTGTATACAACTCACTTGCGCCGTGGGTGAAACGCCAGCAGATTCCACTATCTCGAATAAAAGGCAATTTTGTGCTTGGTGATCTAAGGAAGTTCGCTGAGCAATACGGTGATATTATTCAGTGGGATCAATCAAATCGAGCATATATAATGACGCATGGGGTCAGCGGTATCGATTGGAAGCACTACAAGCATCTTGCCGGAGCATGTTTACGACGTCTATATGAAGTATTGGCAAAATACCCAGCTGGGCAACTAAACTGTCGCTAACAGTTTTTGAATCAAATATCAACACTGAAGCGTAAGGAGTAAAACTATGGTCGACCTCTTTGTGAGAGCTCTTATTCTCACCACCATCATCGTTGCTGTCACAGATGCTGTTGTTTTTTACGTTATTTGGAGTGGAAAAGCAAAAATAACGCCATTATTCGTCATCTTGGTTATTGTTGTAACGATGATACCCATTGCGATCAATCTCTGGGTTCACATTTTCGCGAGTTAGTTAGGCACCTGATCGCAGCTTACAAAAGGGTTAGTGTCGATTGGAAGCACTACAAGCATCCGTTGCCTGAAAATGTGTTTGATGTTTATATGCAATCTTGGAGAGGCGCAGAATTAGAATCATAAAAAGTAGAAGGCGCACGTCTTGTTGTTCTACCTTTAGGCCTGCGCCAACCAGCGTTAACACTTGGAAGTATTAACATGATTAAATTAGTTGTTAGAGATAAAAGGTTTACTAGTCTTTCCAGCAATGGACACGAAATTCCATTAAATAGTGGACAAATGCCATCAAACTCTGGACACGTTTTTAAGAAAGGTTCTAACACGGATAGCTTCGCATTTCGTTCTTGGCGATTTGAGAAAGTCCACCGAAAAGCACGGCGATATTATCCAATGGGATCAGTCAAACCGAGCCTACGTAATGACGCACGGAGTTAGCGGAGTTGATTGGAAGCATTAAATGCATCCGCTGTTTCTGTGTGAGCTTGGTCCCACAATAAGGACAAGAGTCCCATAAATTTCTGATAAGCCTATTGCATTTCTGGCAATAGCAATACGAACCATCTTCTACTAGACCCCTTATCTGCTCCTTCCTCTTCCTTACATCCTCCTGTGCTTGATGAAGCAAACTCGCATCTGACTGCTGCTGCCTTATATCCTCCTGCCTCTCCTTTATCTGCTGCTGCCTTATCCACTCCGGCGGCGGATTCGGTATTTGCTTCAGATGGTCACCAAACGGTATAGCGGGTTTGAAGGACTGCTGCTGATTATTATTACTTCGTGCCTTGCCGGTCTTATTAAGCACCCTATGCATCCACCCATTCCCCTGAAACGTGAACTCGGCCTCCTGGAGGTGACCCTCTCCGGAACAGGAATTATTCTTGGCGCGGGTATCTATGTCTTGATCGGGGACGCAGCATCACTCGCTGGCAACGCGATCTGGCTCTCCTTTGCGTTTGCGGCACTTATCGCCGTGTTCACAGGGCTCTCCTACGCGGAACTCACCTCCATGTTTCCCACCGCAGGGGCGTGACGCCTATATCGCTCGGCCGTGGACGGGCAATGGCGTACTTGAGTCCGAATGGAATGGCAGTCGTTATGATGAAGACCAGCGCGAAGACAAGCGCTTCTTTACGGGCACCTGCGAGATACAGCGCGATCGTGATAAGCACCATGAAGATGCTGCTGCCCATGAACGTGAACCACAAAAACAACGTGTCAAGAAAGCCGCCGTCGTTGAGTGCTCGGATGAGATGAGTAGCGTGGTGCTCAAGTTTCAATACTTGTTTTACGGGAACAAGCTAAGCGACTTTTATCTTAAACTAAAAGATGGGATAACAGGTTTATAACTGCTATTCCAAATGAAATACTTGATATTAGTGGCGCAAAATCTTCTAGCCATTCAGGAATATCTGTCAATTCTACGAACATTTTTAGACCCTAGACTTTGTTAAGTTTGAATCCTTGTTTTAAATACCGTAAACAAAGCGAATTTGTGAAAAGTCTAACATTTTTTAATACGAAGCGCCGTTAAACGGTGGGGGGTCACAGCGCAAGCACGGCTTGAAACCAGCGGCGCACGCTTCTACATGGGTATTGAATGCAATGCGGTTTTCCGCATCAATATTTGCAACTTCAAAACATCCCGGGTAGTGATATCTCTTGGTCAATGACTTTGAACTTGCATGGTATGGGCCGCCGTAGGATTGAAGCCTGGACAACTGATTCACAGTCAGAGCTGAGTGCTTAAGCGTTTTAATCGACGGATTACTCGCTACGTGCGTCGTGGGTGCCGTCGATAATATGATGTCGTTCCACGAGTCCGGCGCTGACGAGTGGGGGCTCGGCATGTCGATCGACAGACTTCCGGCGGAAAGAACGGCGACGCACATCAGCACAATGCAGATCAAGACCACTTTTTTCATCAGGGTTTGGCCTCAAATACGCTGGGATTTCGCGACAACAAAACAAAGACGTACAAAGAAAGCGATGTCCTTAAGCGTTTCCTTTGGCGTGTAAGGTGTACTATTTTTGTGTCGAACTGCTACCCTCGTCAAAAATAGCAAACTGCAAGGATAAAAGCGAGAACTTTGTAAAAAAAGCACAAGATGGACAGATGAAGCTTCGTTCCTGGCCTTCGCCTGATATAGGCGGGCGGATTGTTGATGTCTAGATGGGGGTTAACATCATTGATCGTCTTCCCACCTGTACCACTTCTTCCTCGTTTGTAAGCGATCAATGCTGCAGTTATAACAGATCCCATTATGGCAGCATAGCGCTGCTCTGCACTGCATGCACTGCCACTTCGCATTTTCACGCTCGACAAAAGCGGCAAGTGAATGCTGCTCGATAAAGGTGAGATTTTCGATCAGACTCGTGCGGTAATGCTTTTGATATCGTGCGTCAATTTGCTCCAAGTTCCGGCACGGGAAACTAGTGCATTCGAAACAAAATCGAACTTTACGATTTATGAGGAGATCGCATCGTTTCTTTAGAAACGCGCATTTCTTATTTCGGGGGCGACATCCCGCGCAATACGGCATTTTTACCCCTTGACGTCTCAATTCGTATTTGCGCGCAAGATAGCTGCTACACACCGAGCAGTTCATACCGCACGGCGCGATTAGCTCCATATCATCAGAAAGGGCATCGAGCATGCTGCGTCTCGTGGGAATACTGCTTGCTAACCTGCGTCTTTGATTATGGGCGAAGCTGACGGGTCGAATGGATTTGTGCGCAACGCTAGGGAGAATAGGTACGGGTATCGCTTCAAGAGGTACGCCATGTACTTAAGCCACTCAGAGGTGAGTGCGCTATAGGCCCGTTGTGCATCAACAGCGAGGTGTCGATAATCGCTGTTGGGTAGGGCTGTGAGCTCAGGTCGGTAATAAAGTTCATCAGCGAGATGAAAAACTGCCCACAGCTGTTCGGTGAATGCCTCCTGTTCGAGAAGGTTCGGGTTTTCGAGGAGGCGGAGTAAAAACCCCCGCTGTGAGATGAGAAAATCGCGCAGGTTCTGCAGAAATTGTAACGCTTTTGGATCGTCCTTTTCGTAAACGAGTTTATATTTATGCTTGTTTAGACGCATGCTTGCCTCGGTGAAGTCGCGAGTAGTCCACGTGCCCCTCACCAAAAGCTCATCGCGTATCCTTTCCACATTCGGGTCAAAGTTGGAAAACGCTTTCAGGAGCGCGGTGCCGACCTCACTAAAGTAGATGCCGATTACCATGTTTAGTTTGGTTATTTGACTCCGCTTTTCTTGCTCACTTATCGCCCAGTCAACAACCAGGACGACGAGAAGCACCTCGATTGGCAGAAAGGCAAGATCACCAAGTCCGTAGAGTTCGATATGGTGCAGGTCGTGAAATTCATAATAATGTGCTAGATAGAGAAGAGCCGAGATTGCAACTAAAATGATCCCGAAATACACCCGCCAATTTATTTTCACGCGTTTACCCCTTAGATCTTTCTAGGCACAGCGCTACGGTCGTGCAGGCCGAACGATCATAGCGCACGTGTCTGTATTACGCATTACTTCGGTGAGCGTCCCACCCAAGAGTCGCCTTGACTAACTCGACCAAACCGTTCATTGCCGCCTTGAGCTCCTCGAGCTTTCCTTCACGGATTTCAGAGCAGCCTACGATGATCATATTCTCTGACATTTTATCTCACCTGTAGCGGACATACATGCTGGACGACGCTAAAAATCTTCTCCTGCCCAAAGATGCAGTAAATTTAGCGATTCAGACGTGCTGCAAAGTATTAGCGTGCGCTTCGTTTTCCTAAAAACCAAAAAATAGCCATTCCAGTAGCTAGAAGCACCCCAGTAACCACAACGTACGGAAGTAACTCCATACTTTCGATAATCCCCACGTTGTCCTCGTGACTGTCATTGCCGGCGCTCGTGACCCTGCTTTTGATATCGTGAAGGTTAGTTTGAGTGGATGTCCACAGAGCTAATGCGATGAGTGCGACTAATATTGCTAAAACTGCAAGATATTGTCGTTTCACGTAACTCTCCTATAGTCCAAAAAAGACCCTAAAGCTAGAAGCCTTTGCTTAAATAATAAGCAGTATTATCTAGATTATCCATCCACTCCGTGACGGCTATGAAGAAGATCTTCACTAAAAAAATATCATTTCAGTCGTCCAATCCCACTTACTCCTACCCAATCATTCGCTTGCCGCGAACTCTGAAGGTGACGTAAACAAGTGCCGGGCTCCGTGCTAGAGCTAAAGTCACAAATCGTTACTTTTAATGTTGCGGAGAGATCCTTTGAAACTTAACATTGAAGCTCACTATTCACCATCATGATGTTCAATATCATCAGCATTCCAAACTGACCTTTGACCTCAGTGCCTTCAACTGCTACGACTGGAACTCAGTCTGTATCTACACCAAAACTTGGCTACAAATTCGTTATGTATAACACAACGGTGACTAACATAAACGCCACAAAGCGAAATGTGCATACCAGCTATTTCACGTTGCACGATTCGAACAACTACACATACAGCGCAAGCTATGCTTCGACCTTTCCAAACAATGTTTTTACGCTCCTTGGCGATAAGGTGAACGGGATTACATTTTTGAAGTACCGCAAAACGCTAAGCTAGTCAATCTGGTCTATAACGATTACCCTGGTCCGTATGGCGGATGGGCAGGCAACGTAACGGTAAAACTTTAAGGAGTAAAGAATGAAACCAATAACTGCGATAGTTGTTCTATTGCTTGTGGTTGCTTCTTTTTCAGTTGCTGGTTGTTCTGTTACGAATACAGGAGATAATTCATCGCAAAATCAAATTCAGTTTCCAACAATCGAAACGAGTGATCTAAGCAAAGAAATCACCGCTAACTATGCATCAAACGGTTATGAGATTGTAAAAGCGTTTACAAAAGCCACCAATCAGTACGGAAACGTTGTTTACACCGGCGTAGTCAAAGAAGGAAATGAAACCCATCTTAACCCGTATCAGCACAACGTTACTGTCGAACTGATGAAGAACAAGACCGAAACGCAGCAACGAGTAAGCCAATTAGCAGCGATTTACAAAAATTGGGGGTTCCCTGCAAACATGACAGGAACTTATCAGCAAACTGATTCGAAAGGGAATCAGATGCTCATGGGCGGAGGCAATCCTAACACAAACTGTTTGTCCGGTATGTATAAAACATTCGGAAATTTCACTGTTGTATTAGACTTGATGACAAGATAGGGCAAAGGTTACCATAAGAGCTAGGTAAAGGGCGGCATAGTATATCTCAATACCCTATCCCTTATCTCCTAGTTGTTATTTCTTTTTTCGATTTTAAGGCCGTGAAGGGTTCCTTTTCTGACTTGAAATAAAACGTCATATTTAAGCATAAGAATAGGGATTTAAGCAGCTCGATAGTTTTAATATAAATAAGGTGTATTAAGGTGTATTAAGGAACAAAAAGGTGTATTAAGATGACTAATCAAGAACGGAAAAGTTGCGTAGATGTGCGCTATGTGCGCGACAACAAGAGCCAGACAGGCGCTGTGTGCGTCGCTCTAAATAAGAACATAGGGAGAAAAGAGCGGAAGGTAGACATTGTCTTTGTGCCAGAAGAAGTAGGAGCTTGGTCGGTGAGAAGCTTAACGGAACTGATGAATATCCTCGCACAGTGGAAAGTGTCATTGGAAGAACGGAAACAGATCTTCGATTTCGTCGCAGAGCGATTACACGTGTTGGGCGCAGAGGATACGCCGGCATAAAAGCCTAGGTAGCAGGTGGCTCTGTCATACTTCTATCTTTCTGGAAAACAACCGAATTAGTCGAAAAGTTAGGGGGTATAACGGGTTCCTATAACCTATCCTCATCTCCTAGCTAATTATTTCTTTTTTCGATTTCCTTTGATTGTTTGCCACAGCTAGCTATTACTTTCACTATGCTCGTCGGTTAGGTAAGTAGCGCTTCGTTACCCTTTATTGATTATGACCTACTGCGTAAGCTGCGAGCTTTATGTAACGTGCCAGCGACGCGGTGAATATGATCGCGTTCCGTTTTATTGCGAGTTATACCGCCGGCCACGCGTAGAAACATACGACTTATTTTACTTCGGAACTTAGAGCATAAGAGCCGCATTGTAAAA
>JGI20197J15001_1000129_pt1 | contig 10378 bp, 9 predicted proteins | sample NGESurdeep092012_2_FD_15001 | JGI IMG/M metagenome (IMG submission 15001)
TGGTTTACTAAAATAATAAGATTTATTCATGCATCAGACAAAAGTTGTAAATTTGCTCTATCAACTGGCAAAGCCAGAAACCTTGACTACCGCAGCTCTGAGTTAAATCCTTGTTGTTAAATTATGAATGTTAAGTTTTATCAGACCGTCTTATGAAGTGGTCAAAGAAGGACGGATTTTCTTGACCGAAAAATGAGTTGGAAATATTCCTCCCCCTACAAGAACATCATCTGATGCACGCAGATGCTGTAATTTAAGGATAAGGAGAAACAAGTTTTGTGAGAAGAATAATTCGATTGAAGAAACAACAGCATTTATACCTAATACGAATTTGTTAAAGTACTTAGATACTTTTATTTAAGAAAAATAAAACAGGCTATCGTAATCAAAACAATACAAATAAATGCAATGTAGGAGTATGGACTCGCCCAATTGTAAGACCATCCCAATCTTGGATTAATCTTGCGAACTAATATTCTTGGGTCTTTAGGGTTGAAATAGAAAATTCCTTTCCAGTTATTGGGATTTTTGCTCATCGTTTCAAAAATCGCTTTCTCAAGTTTGGTTTTCATTTTCTAAATTGAATTTTACATTCAAATATAAGATAAATCAATGAACCAATAATCTGTATATCAAAGAATATTGTAAAATTTAATGTTGTTTAAAAACTAAAATTGTAAGAGCTGGAAACAAAAAAGAATCCACATAATAATTTATTACAACTACATCTGATAAACTTTGATGCGGTTATAAGACAGTTAATCAAAATCCAGAGTTACATCCTTGTTGTTTCCAAATGTATGTTAAGTGTTATCAGACCGGATTTTGAAGTGGTCAAAGAAGGACGGATTTTTTAACCTCTGCAGATCTGCAGAGGTTAAAGATTTTATAGAGGTCGACTGTAATTATCAATAAAACATCATCAATTTGATCCTGAGTTAATCTGGTCAATTCTGGGACATTTTTTCGTGTTGGTAAAGCAAAGGTTTGGCCCCAAATGATCTGTCGTCAAAAATCGTTAAAACATATTTCAGGACAACCTTCGAATTCTGTAACCTTCTCATATTTGAAAGAAAATTGACTTTGGTATTAGGATAGCGTAACTTTACAAATATAAATACCAGTAACCTGATTTATTGAAAATTAAATTCTCCCCCAATGGCAATCTGGTCAGCTGAAATAAAAGAGCTTGAGAGACTTTATGAATCCATCAAAGGTCAGTTTCCCGATCTGGAGAAGGAACTGGAACGGTTGATTAAAGCTGATGATGAGAATATGGTTCTCCTATATTCAAGGAGATGCCTTGAAGTTATCATTTCGGATCTTTGTGAGTGTGAACTTAAAAGACCAAGAAAGACTGAACCTCTGAAAGGTATCATAGACAAACTGCATAAGGAAGAGAAAGTTCCTTCGCACATAATAACTTCAATGCACGGGCTGAATGAATTGTCAACCTATGGTGCCCATCCAAAAGATTTTGATCCCAGGCAGGTCAGAACTACTCTTATTAATCTGGAAACAGTTATCGAATGGTACCTGAAACATAAGGAGGGCGGAGCAGAAGTTGTTGCAAGGTCGGCTGAAGAGATCAGGCAAGAAGTAAAAAGCATTGAGGATGTAAAGAAAGGAATCCGGATTCCAAGGAAAAGGTTGATAAGTTACATCACAGGATCAATACTGCTAATTGTGATTGTGGTTGCAGTTTTATTCTTTACTAATATCATTGGAGGTGGCAAAAAAATACAAGAAATTGATAAATCAATAGCAGTATTACCATTTAAATCACTAAGTGATGACCCAGATAAACAATATCTTGCGGATGGCATGATGGACGCAATCCTGCTTCATTTATCAAAAATTAAAGATTTACGGGTTATGTCAAGGACATCTGTCGAACAATACCGCAAAACAGATAAAACATTAAATATTATAGGTAAGGAACTTGATGTGGCATATTTGCTTGAGGGTAGTTTTCAAAAGTATGGAGATAATGCAAGATTGATTGTCCAGTTAATTAAAACAGGAAAGGAAGGTCATGTATGGGCCAATGATTATGATCGGAATTGGAATAGTGTTTTCTCTGTACAAAGTGAAGTGGCACAAAATATTGCCAAGGAATTACATGCAGTGATTACTCCAGAAGAAAAACAACTCATTGAAAAAATTCCTACTACTGATACGACTGCATATCTATTATACCTGAAAGCAAACGATTACAGTAAGAAATATGAGAAAACCCGTGATCTGAGTTCGTATCAAAAGGCAGTTAATTTGTATAACGCTGCCCTTGAAATAGATTCTGCTTTCGCAAAGGCGTATACTGGTTTGGCAAGTGCATATTATAACAGGTATCAATGGGAAACCTATTTTAAAGAAAACTATTTGGATTCTATGCTGGTTCTGGTAGATAAGGCTCTTTCCATTGACGATCAACTGGATGAAGCATATTATTTAAAAGGCCAATACTATCAGGCAAATGGACGCATTGAAGAAGCACTTGAAAGTTTTGATAAAGCTTTAAAAATTAATCCTAATTATTATTTGCCATATTTATATAAGGGATATATTTTTTCATGGGTATTAGGTGATTATATTAATGGCCTCGATAACTATCATAAAGCATTAAACCTTGTACATGGAGATGTACGTCAACTTGTATTAAATTCAATAGTTCGTGCATATCTCGATGTAGGATTCATGGACAAAGCAAAATATTATGTACAGGAAGCTCTCACTCTGAGTGGCAATGAAGCATCATATTTCGACTGGTTAGCATTTATAGAATTTAACCTCGAGAATTTTGAAGAGGCTTTGAAATTGTGTAAGAAAGCAAATGAAATTGATTCTACATATTTAGATGCCCTTATTTTCTATAGTGTACCTCCTGGTCATAATGAAGAAGCATATATACTTGCTAAAAAAATAGTAGTATATTATAAGAAAAGAGGTGAATTAAATCTTGTAGAGTCACATCGAGTGGGATATGCTTTATGGCAAGTGGGTAAAAAGAAAGAGGCTGAATACTATTTTAACCAGCAGATCAAATATGATGAAGAAAGTATAAAACGCGGCAGGGATATTGAACAATGGAACGTTGCTTATTATGATATGGCAGGCACCTATGCTTTTTTAGGTGAGAAGGAAAAGGCTTACAAATATCTTGATGAATTTGATAAAAAGAATACCTATGGACTATGGTGGGTTAGTCTTGCTAAACACGATCCTCTGTTTGCCAGTATCCGTAATGAGGAACGATTTCAAAAAATCCTGCAAAACATGGAGCGAAAATACCAGGCAGAGCATGAAAGAGTAAGGAAATGGCTGGAAGAGCAAGGCATGTTGTAACCATTGATTCTGATCATAATTCTCCATCACAGCTGACTACCATAATTTTGGGTTACTTCCTTGTTGTTCCCAAATGTATGTTAAGTATTACCAGACCTTCTTTTGAAGTGGTCAAAGGAGGATGGATTCTTTATAATCTAAAAGATTTCACCAGGTTAAATCTGGTTGCTTCTGGGACATTTTCAGGGGATGACCAAGAAAGATGGTTGTTTAACGATGGATATTCTACCAGAGACCTTAAAAACGACCTGATTGGGAAATCTGGTCAGGAATAAAAATGATCGGGGCTTGGAGATTTCGTTTAAATTTAAACGAATTCGAGATTTTTCTGAGTTGGAGTTAAATCCTATTTTCTTAATATGTCTTCCCAGTGAGTTAGAAAGCCATTATGAATTTTCTCAGATATATTTGCTGAAAGTCATTTACGTTTGCCTGTGTATTCATCAAAAGGTTTCAGAGTTTCCCTCATGACGTGGCTATCGTCTTGTTTCATTAAAATAGCAATAATTTTATCCGATGTCAGGTTTGTGATAAATTCAAAGTCCACATCGGGGAAAAAGTCCTGTTCAATCTTGAATCCATATAAATTTTTTCTCATTTTGCCAAGGAGGAGGAGTACATCATGGAAACACTCTGCTCTTAGTTTAAAGTGCTTCGCATCACGAACATAACCTTTTTTCTCCATTTTTTGAATCCATTTAAAACCTTTCATAATTTTCATATTGAGTTATTAATATTACTTCATCTTTTTAATCTCCTCTTGCAACCTTTCAAGATCCACGTTTAGTGATAGAACCGTATTGGCAAGCGTATCCACGATGTAAAATCTGCCAGCGTTGTGACACATCCCAAAGCTTCTTGATTTACACAGTTTCTCATTAAAATCATGTCTCACATAAAACCTATTGATTTCTTGGTACAACCGTTTTTCTTCTTTCGTCATGGGAGGATTGTAATCTCTTGTTTTCATCTTCTTTAAATTATATTTATAAAATTGGACGGCCAACATAAGCCATATTCCGCAATCTGCCTAGCATAATTGAAAATTTTAATTAACTGAATATCAATATGATAAACAGATTTTTTAATTCTGTTGCATAATAACTTCAGATGGACGTCGGAAATGACGAAGAATCGAATAAAATTGAAAGAGAAAACTTAATGCTCAACTTGCTTTGAGGCCCATCCATTGCCGATTTGGGCATATCCAATATTTGGCTATACATTAGCCAAATCATGAAAACTCTTATCATACATCCAGAAGACCCAACCACGGATTTCCTTTCACAAATTTATGCCCCCCTTGTAAGAAAAACCGTCGTCAAAGGTGGTATAAACAAGTCAAAATTACGGGAACTTATTGAATCCCACAACAGGATTCTCATGCTCGGCCATGGCTCGCCTTATGGATTATTGAGCCAAGGTCAGTTCCCTGATGCAGGTTTCTATATAATTGATGAATCAATGGTTCCAGCATTAAAAAACAAGACAAGCAGCATTTTTATTTGGTGCTACGCTGGCCAGTTCGTCCAGAGACATGGTCTTGCAGGACTTTGCAGCATGATGTTTATCAATGAGGAAGCGGAGGCTGTCTATTACGGTTTTGACGATATAGATTGGGATATGATAAACCAATCGAACGAAAGATTCGCATGGATCATTTCAAAGTACTTAAACGAGCCGATTGAGGTCTTGTACCAAAAGTTACTGCATGAGTATGGGTTACTGGCAAGAAACAATCCCATAGCAAGATTTAATCTTGAGCGGTTAAACCTTACATGTGCGGAGACCAATGTTGTCTTTAAGAAACTGTTGTTTTATAAAAATGATTGACAAGAGGTATCGTTTTTTCTATTAAAATATAGGTTAATAATCAGGGTAATTGTTTTTGTATATACTTATCCAAGTTCCCCGATTTCATTTCTTCATATAATAACTTCGAAGCAGATTAGTATAACGAGCTGTACCTTTTATGATCCCATATCTATTTACCGTTACCTGCATGATATGGTTTCGGTAACCTTCATAGAAAATCAATCCTTTGATGGCTGCTTCCTTTGGCAATAGGTTTCCATACTTTGCTCTGCCATCAGAAGCATCAAAGTCAACAGCTAAGACTTTTTCCCTGAATTCAGATTGATGTCTGCGAGCATCAGCCCTAAAGTCATTATTACCTTTATATGGTACAGCTTTATTCATTGTAATATCTTAATGAGATTTAATCTTTTAGGATAAAAATAAACATATTTTCGATCCACTTTCCATCTTTCATCCTGTTTATCCAAACCTCGCCAGATGCAATCTGGCTACTTCTGTGGTAGTTTCGAAGGAAAGTGAGGGAAACGTCAACAAAACAAACCCATTCCTTAAAAGTCCTAAAACCGAGTGATATGATGGATAAACCTGCCCCAAATAATTCAAGTAGGATTTTTGCTCATTAAAATCTTGGATCCTCCCCTGTATTTTGGCTTCAAAAAACCGTTCGTTTTTTTGCTAAACTTGTCTAACTTTCGTTAATATAAGCTGAGCTGGAGGAAATATATTGGCGACATCATAAGTTAATCAGCCTTAATGAAACACAAACAATTATTTAAATGGAGGTTACAATGAAACAGAACGATTCGAATCATAGCCAGGTTGATGAAGATAGTAGGATGAAGAGCCAAATGGGGAAAATGGTGGATTCTTACGACTTGTACATGAAAAGAATAACATTAGGTCGAGAAGATGCTTTGAGAACTATGACAGTAAGCTTGGCCCAGGTAAACCCAGGAGATTGTGTCATTGAAGTCGGGTGCGCTACAGGTTCATTATCACTTGCAGCCAAAAGACAAGCGGGGTCATCGGGGAAGGTGTTTGGAATCGACATATTACCTGGAATGATTGAACGCAGTAAGCAAAAGGCTACACAAGCCAATTTGGATGTTACATTTCAATTAGGAAGTATCGAGAATATCCCCTTTCCCGAAAATCATTTCGATGTTGTGATGTGCAGTTTCATGATTTTCCATATGTCTGAAAAGGTAAGAAACAAGGGAATTGAAGAAATCTATCGTGTTCTCAAACCACAAGGAAAACTTTTGGTGCTTGATCTGGCTTTACCGCCTTATCCTGTGTCAAGAAGGATCTTAAAGTTACTTTTAGGATTTATGTTAAAGCATGATTTAAAAGAACTACAACCTATAATGGAATCCTCTGGTTTTTCGCAAATAGAGATTTCCCAGGCAAAGTATCGTGTTTTTGGGCTTCGAATACTCTCTTTTGTGCGCGGAACGAAATAGTATGAAAATAAGATCAGTCCTAATCGGATTACTTGCTGGATTACTTTTTGGGGTAGCGACTCCATTGAGTAAAATCATACTTTCTCAACTCAATAGTTTTCAATTAGCTGGTTTGCTATACCTGGGTGCAGGAGTAGCCTTTCTTCCCTATATAATAAAAAACAGAAAAATCGAATTTATAGCATTAAGGCAAACAGGTAAGAAGAAGTACCTGGGCGGAGTTATCCTCTTAGGTGGAATATTGGGCCCTCTGTTTTTAATGATTGGCTTAAAAACCGCCAATGCTATGTCTGTTTCCATATGGCTGAATATGGAACTTGTAGCTACTGCAATCTTAGGTGTTCTATTATTTAAAGATCATTTGGATCGTTATACATTAATTGGAATATTATTGACTCTATGTGCGGGAATTATTATTTCCTCTCAGGAATCAACAAGTGGAATTATTTCCGCAATCTTTATTTTATTAGCTTGTATTTCGTGGGGATTTGACAATCATTTTTCTGCCATAATAGATGGAGTGTCACCTCAGACTATAACATTTGTTAAAGGTGTTTTCGGAGGTATTACAAATTTGACTATTGGCATGTTTCTAAGTAATTGGCAAATTGAATTAAATTATATTCCAGCAGCTCTTTTAATTGGTGTCTTTTCATATGGCATTAGTATTGTTCTTTATATAACTTCAGCACAAAACTTAGGTGCTACAAGAAGTCAGATATTATTTAGCACAGCTCCATTCTGGGGGATATTTGCAGCATGGATCTTGCTTAGAGAACCTTTAAATCTGATAGTTCTTATTTCCTTTTCAATCTTAGTATTAGGGATAGTTTTTACGAATTTATCTTCACACGGGCATGCCCATTACCATAAGGGGATGGCTCACATTCATTTGCATAGTCATGATGATGGTCATCATAATCATATTCATGAGGGGGAAAGTGATAAAAGTCTGAAACATTCACATCTTCATGAACACAAAGAAATTGAACACACTCATAAACATTATCCTGATTTGCATCATCGGCATGAACATTAACCTGTCTTCATGAACATTCCTCAATCTTTGTTGTTGGTTGTTAAATAAAGAATGCATTGTTGTCTACATTTATTAACGGATCTCCAGAAAGAGGGACATTAGCATTAATATTAGTAGTTGATTGATTGGTTGTATTGTATAATAATCATTAAAAACCGAAAAATATGGAATACTATTTTAGCAAAACACTTAACGTCTCATTTGATGAGGCTGTTAAGAATATTAACGAAGCACTTAAAACAGAGGGTTTTGGAGTGATTTCAGAAATCAACATGCATGACAAACTAAAAGAAAAACTTGGTGTTGATTTCAAGAGGTACAAAATTTTGGGTGCATGTAACCCGCCTTATGCTTACAAAGCATTACAAGCCGAAGATAAAATCGGGACAATGATGCCATGCAATGTACTTGTCATTGAACAGGGACAGAATAAAATTGAAATAGCCGCTGTAAATCCCATTGCTTCAATGCAAGCCATCACAAATCCTTCGTTGGGAAACATTGCACTTGAAGTGACTAATAAACTGAAAAAGGTAATAGATAATTTATAACAAGATTGGTAAATTCAGAACAAAAATTCTACAGACAGGCATTTCGGATAGATAAAGAGATCTCCCCGAGCGCTTATCAACTTTTCACTTTACAGGACCCAAATACTTATCGTACCAGGAAAGAGTCTCCTTTATCAGTTCAGTTCTTGGCACAAGGTGGCCTGCATCATAAATTATTATTTTCTTATCCTTTTCAGGGGTACCCAGCAAATTAAACATTGGTTTCTGAGAGGTCTCGACAGGAAAATACATATCGTATTTCCCGTTCAGCATAAGTACGGGTTGATAAACCCTTGGCAAAAAATTTATTTGGTCAACTTCAGGAAGTGTTTTTGTCATCTCCATTCCCCCCACATGAAGAACAACTGCTTTAATGCGTTTTTCTACGGCTGGTATAATCCCACCCATAAATCCTCCCCAGCTCCAGCCAAAGTACCCTATTTTATCACTTAGAATGTCACTCCTTGTTTCCAGATAATCAATAGTCCGCCCGAAATCTTTGCGCCACATGATTACATGATCTTTGTAAAATACTGTTTCTGTCTGAATATCAGATGAAAATCCATCTTTTCTGTCAAAAGTTCCTTGAAGAACCGGATAAACTAGAACTCTTCCACTTTTAACAATAAAATCCAGTCTTTGAACATAATTACTGGCTATCATATCCATATGGATTGCGTTGGAGCCAGGGAAATAGATTACAGGTTGAAAAGGAGGCTGGGCATCTCTTGGAAGGTAAAGGTATATGATCAATTGTTCATTATTATAACCTGCATCCATTATTACTTTTTCAACTTTCCAGATACCAGTATCCGCTTCTGTTATCACCTTCTCATTTAAAGGTGAACTATCATAGGCAAATTGCTTTAAAAAGATATTAAAAGTCTTATCGTCTACCGGTCTTTCTTTATTGTAATCGCGAAAATCCAGTGTAACAGGATTTGATAAAAGGCCAACTGTTGTATCGCCAGGCAGTTCCATAGTACAGCGGAAACCATTTGAAAGAGACCTGTCAATCATAGGCTGAGTGCCAGCATCATTAAATGAATACGGATTATCATTCCACCCTCCACCTAAAATATAGGCTTCTCCATTTATTCCGTTTACATTCTGACACCATTCCCTGACATTACCAGCAAGATCATAAATTCCATAAGAACTAATGCCCTCCATGCTGCCAACACGTACGGTTGACTTTCCATTAAAATTGCTTAACGGAATGATATTCATACTCCTGGAGGTCTCTGCCAATACACTCCATTGATACACATTGGGAAGCTTTTTCCCGGTAAAGGCAGCATAAGCACAAGCTTCGTACCATGAGACTCCGGCAACAGGGTAATCTTCCTGCCCATCAGGATATGTTCCTACTTCCCAAGTGGCAGGACCCTGTTTCCCGGTCTTATCAACAAACCTTTTCATAGCTGTTTCCCATGATATTTCTTTCCCATCAAGATAAATCGCATAATTCCATAGGCTCTTATTGTTATATCCTCCGGCATCCATGAATTTTTTATATGCTTTATTTGTAATCTCAAACCTATCTGCAAGAAATTCACCTACAAGTTTCCCTCCGTATCTCTCTATTCCTATAATGTATAATGGAGTATTACTAGACGGGATGCGTACCATATCAGATGGCAAAGCTGCAACACTGTCAAGTTTAAGGGGTTGAGTCAAGTCAAACAGGTTAAACCTGGTAATATAAATTGTTTGAAATCCATCTTTCTCGATTTTTATCCTTTTATAACCAAGAGGAATCCTAGCATTTTTAAGAGGTGTTACTCCTGTCTCTCTCCATGAATCAGCAGGTTGATTGTAATCTTTGTAAAATACCGTAGCACCTTCAGGTCGGGTTTGCAGCGAAACACTTTCTGAAATTCTGGGCCACAATTTGGTCAATGAGGAGTCATTAGGTATATACTTTTCAATCTCAGTAGCAAGATCAAACGCCCGGAACGGAGGAGTGAAATTTTCTTCAACCAGTTTCTGAATTTCAGGAATAAGAACATATTTGGCTTGTTGTTTCTTTTTCTGAACTATATAAGCTAATGTGAAAATAACTACTAAAATAATGATGGCCGAAACGCTCAGCAATAAAGGTATTCTGTTAAAAATCTTTTTTGGCCTTAATATTTTGTCTTTCTCCAAGCTAATTATCG
>JGI20197J15001_1000132_pt1 | contig 10303 bp, 6 predicted proteins | sample NGESurdeep092012_2_FD_15001 | JGI IMG/M metagenome (IMG submission 15001)
TTGCTGCCGGTCTTGGGTTAAAGGCATCACCGGATGAAGGAATGTGGGTTCTGCCACTTATCGAAAAACTGAATATCGGCAAAATGACAGAGCTTGGACTAAAGCTCTCAGCTGAGGACATTTATAGTCTTAATAAAGCCAGCATTAAGGATGCAATCGTCAGATTCGGCCGGGGATGTACCGGCGAAATCGTATCATCCCAGGGGTTGCTGCTGACAAACCATCATTGCGGCCTTGGACAGATACAGTCGCACAGTTCGGTTGAGCATGATTATCTAAAGGATGGTTACTGGGCAATGACAAAAGAACAGGAGCTCCCAAATCCCGGGCTTTCCGTAACATTTCTTATCAGTATTGAGGATGTCACCGACAAGGTACTGGCAGGCGTTAAGACAGGGATGAGCGAGCAGGACAGAAGTTCAGCAATAAATGAGGCCCGTTCATCAATCGAAAGCAAAGCTGCAGAGGGAACAAACTACAGGGCAACCGTGTCCTCTTTTTATGGCGGCAACTATTTCTACCTGATGATATATGAGACCTATAATGATGTAAGATTTGTGGGCACACCCCCGATCTCCATAGGGAAATATGGTTCCGATACAGATAACTGGGAATGGCCACGCCATACAGGTGACTTCAGTGTTTTCAGGGTATACTCAGGACCCGACGGCAAGCCTGCCCCATATTCGAAGGATAATATTCCCCTCAAACCCAGACACTGGCTCCCGGTATCAATTAAGGATCTGAATAAAGGGGATTTTGCAATGATCCTGGGCTATCCGGGCGGAACAGAAAGATTCGCTACATCTTACGAAGTAAATGAACTTCTGAAAATCGACCATCCTGACAGGATAAAGATCCGGGGGATCAGGCAGGAGATCATTCTGGCTGATATGCTTGCTGATAATAAAGTTTTTATTCAATATACAAGCAAGTACTTCAATGGATCAACAAACTATTATAAATATTCAATCGGTCAGAAGGCAGGGCTTGAAAGGTTAAATGTGGTGGCAAAAAAACTGAAGATCGAAAATCAGTTCAATTCCTGGATTGCAGGCAATCCTGACCTGAAGGCAAAATACGGGGAAGCATTAAATCTGATCCGCTCATCTGTTGAAGGAAGGGCTGAATATCAGAATGCAAGGCAATATATAAGCGAATGCTTTAACCAGGGATGTGAGATTCTGAGCATGAATATGGTAGCTTCAACTCTGGTAAATGCTCTGAAGGCAGGCGATAGCGGTCAGCTGACAGGCCTCATGGGCAGAATGAAGAGTTACGCAGGTTCATTTTACAAGGATTATAATCCCCCTACCGATCAGAAGGTTATGAAAGCCATGCTCAAGCTTTACAGGAATGATGTTCCGGTTAAATTTCATCCGGATTTTTATGTTAATATCGTTGATAAAAAATTCAAGGGCAACGTTGACAATTATGTCGATGACCTGTTTGCAAGATCAGTATTCTCAAGTGAAGCAAAACTTAATGCTTTTCTTGAAAAGCCGGTTTTGAAAACCCTCGAAAATGATCCTGTTTATCTGATAGCCGGTTCGATAAGCAAAGTTAGTAGTGAGTTATCAAAGAGCCTCTCCCAGTTCAGCAGTGATCTTGCCACGGGTCAAAGATTATGGATAGCGGCTCTTATGGAAATGACTCCGGATAAGACTTTATATCCTGATGCCAACTCAACCATGCGCCTCACCTATGGTACTATCGAGGATTATGATCCGAAAGACGCCATTACATATAAATATTATACAACGCTGCAGGGTGTTGTCGATAAATACAAACCTGGCGATTTTGAGTTTGATCTTCCCCAAAGGCTTATCGATCTGAACAATAAAAAAGAATTCGGAAAATATGCTTCCCCTAAAGGTTATATGCCGGTCTGCTTCCTCACGAACAACGATATAACCGGAGGAAACTCCGGCAGCCCCGTTATGAACGGAAACGGGGAGCTCATTGGCCTGGCCTTTGACGGTAACTGGGAAGCCATGAGCGGGGATATAGCTTATGAACCGGAATTGCAGCGAACTATAGCTGTTGATATCAGATATGTACTCTGGATAATTGATGTTTATGCCGGGGCCGGTCACCTGGTCGATGAGATGACAGTTGTTAGATAGGGCCTCATCCCTTTAGGATGATGCCTATTTAAAAATATATGAATATGCATTTAAGTTTTAGGGAGATACTTGCTGCATTTATGGTTCTTTTCGCCATCATTGATATCACGGGATCAATTCCGATAATCATTGATATCAAATCCAAAACAGGCGACGTTCATCCAATGAAAGTGACTATTGTTTCTTTCCTGATTTTTCTTGCATTTTTATTTATTGGAAGTCCGTTACTTGGAATCTTCGGAGTTGACATATCATCATTTGCTATTGCAGGTGCTTTCATCATTTTCCTTATTGCAATGGAAATGATTCTCGGTATTGAACTCTTTAAGCAGGAAGCACAAGGAAGCGGTGCTGTGTTCCCCATAGCGTTCCCTTTGATTGCAGGAGCCGGTTCAATTACTACTATTCTTTCATTAAAAGCTGAATATGAGACTATAAACATTTTCATTGCTTTATCACTCAATATGGTTGTCATTTATCTTGTTTTACGTCTGACTTCAAAGTTTGAAAGGATTCTTGGAAAGGGCGGATTGCAAATACTGAAAAAGATTTTCGGTGTCATCCTGCTTTCTATTGCAATTAAACTTTTCCTTACAAATACGGGAATAATATTAATTCATGCCAGGTGAAATAACAATTTATACTGACGGTGCAGCAAGCGGAAATCCTGGCAAGGGAGGATATGGTGTTGTTCTTATTTCAGGAAAGCACCGTCTTGAAAAATCAGAAGGATTCAGACTTACTACAAATAACCGTATGGAGCTTCTTGCCGTTATTACCGGTCTTGAAGCCCTTAAAATTCCTGAAAGCAGAGTTGTCATATACACCGATTCGAGATATGTTGCAGATTCAGTCGAAAAGGGATGGGTATTCCAATGGGAATCAAAAGCTTTCAAAAAGAAAAAGAATCCCGACCTGTGGATTAGATTCCTCANGGTGTATAGGAAACACAAAGTAAGATTTGAATGGATAAAAGGACACGCCAGCAATCCGGAAAACGAGATTTGCGACAGGCTGGCAGTNGAAGCATACAGGAAAGATAACCTGGCNGAAGATATTGGNTATCTGCCTGAAGATAATGATAACTTATTAATAAAATGATTCTAGTTGCTGGTTACTGGTTGCTGGTTAAAAAACAACAAGTAACNAGCAACATAGATTTATTATAAGCAAAATGAGGGGACAAATTGAACTTTATGTACTTTTTGAAAAGCTTGGAATAAGCTTTGAGTATCATGAGCATCCTCCCCTGGCTACAATAGAGGATGCAAAGATCCACTGGAAAGATTATAATTCAGGAAGATGCAAAAATATCTTTTTCAGGAACCATAAAGGGAACAGGCATTATCTGGTGATCCTTGAACATCTTCGCCAGCTTGATATCCACGATCTCGAAAAGCGCCTGCGTCAGGGGAAGCTTACATTTGCATCTGACCAGCGGCTTATGAAATACCTGGGGGTCGAACCAGGATCTGTCTCTCCCTTCGGACTGATAAATGATACTGAAAAACATGTCCACCTGTTCATTGATGAGAAGCTAAGCGAATTTGATCGTCTTGCATTTCATCCCAATATCAATACTGCATCGATTGTCGTTTCAAAATCCGATTTCCTTAAATTCCTGGAATATACAGGAAACTCATACGAGTTTATAAAGCTCTATGATTGAATTATTTGCCCCCAACCCCCTAAAGGGGGCTTTAAATATGGATTTCAACCCCCCTTTAGGGGGGCAGGGGGGCGGAAAATAAATGGATTTCAGTATTATTTGTATTTCCCGTAAACCGGCTGTTTCCATTCCTCAGCTGGTTCATACTTGCTCATACAGGCCCAGAGGATCCCCCGTTTCTGGATCTCAAGAACCTGGGGAACACTGAAATCCGAAGCGACGTGACCTAAAGAAGAATAAAAGACCCTTCCCTTTCCATAGAATTTTTTCCATGTCACAGGTACAACATTTCCACCGATCCAGTCAGCACTTTTATCATTAAAAGTCGTGGTTGCCAGAACTTTTACATTTGGATCCACCTGAACGTAATATTGCTCTGAATGCATGTTAAAATCATCAAGCCCTTTTGTTACCGGATCCTTATGATCCACAATATTCACCCTGTAATCTATAACACCGCCCGGATGAGCGACCCACTGTCCTCCTACCATAAACTGGTATTCAGTATTATTCCTGAATGAATCTCCCAGACCGCCATGCCACCCTGCCAGCCCTGTTCCGCTTTTTACTGCTTCTTCAAGAGCTTTTTCCTGTTTACTGTCAATTGTCCCCATAGTCCATGTCTGTATGATCAGGTCGAAATCTTTCTGCAAATCATACTTTGTGTAAGCATCAAGTGTGTCAGAAATTGTCACTTCTGCTCCTTCTGATTTAATCCATGGAACAAAGATATCGCGGCATTTATCAGGTTCGTGTCCCATCCATCCTCCCCAGACGAAAAGAACTTTTTTACCGTTCAGGGGTGAATTCCCTGCGCTTAAAATGTTGCGGCCCATTACTGATGGAGCTATAATTGCTGCAGCTGTGACAGCGGCACTTTTTGTAATAAACGACCTGCGTGAAACCATAGTCATAAGATTTTGGTCTAAGATATATATTTTATTATTACAATCATAAAAAGAGGGTATAAATGCTCTTAAGTGTCATCTAATTATACACTGCAGGCTGCAATGAGTTTAATTTATAATAATTCTTAATAACGTTATTTTGCATCAGTTTCAATTCTTGTACGTCTTTAATTCAAACCATGAAAACTATACAAGCACATGAAAAGAATTTTAATCACTCTGATCACCTTGCTGATGATACTGCCGGGCGTAACTGGACAGACGCCTGCGAAAAAGCAGTACAAGGCAGCAAGACTTACGACTGCACCTGCAATCGATGGTATTCTAAATGATGAGGCCTGGAAAGAAGGAACCTGGATAGATGATTTTACACAGTTTGAACCTTATAACGGAAGTAAGGTTTCTCAAAGAACAGAATTTAAGATCCTCTTCGACGATGACAACATTTATGCTGCATTCAAGGCTTATGATACAAGTCCCGACAGCATTGTTAACCGTCTGACAAGACGTGACAATCCTGACGGTGATCTTGTAGCTGTTGCTTTCGACAGCTTTCATGATCTGCGCACCGCTTTTCTGTTCGGGATCACTTCAAGTGGTGTAAAATATGACCAGATGGTCACTAATGACTGGCAGAACCAGGATGAATCATGGGATCCCAACTGGTGGGTAAAAACCTCTATCAACAAGGAAGGATGGGTCGCCGAAATGAAAATACCTTTCAGCCAGGTAAGATTTGAAAAGAATTCAGGAGACACGTGGGGACTTGAAGTGGCAAGACTTTTATACAGAAAGAACGAGACAAGCTTCTGGCAGCATATTCCCAAAGAATCACCAGGTATGGTGCATATGTTTGGCGAACTGGCCGGTCTTGAGCAGATCAAGCCCCGTAAGATCTTTGATGTCACTCCTTATACTGTTGGTAAACTGGAGACATTCAAGGCTGAACCCGGAAATCCATTTATGGAGAAAGGGAAGAAGTATGGGCTGAATGCAGGAATAGATGCCAAAATAGGAGTGACAAACAACATGACAATGGACCTTACAATTAATCCTGATTTCGGACAGGTGGAAGCGGACCCCTCTCAGGTAAATCTATCGGCATATGAGACTTTTTTCAGCGAAAAAAGACCTTTTTTCATCGAAGGGAATAACATTACCAATTTTAATATTGGCATAGGCAATGGCGATGTTGGCAATGATAATTTATTTTATACAAGGAGAATAGGCCGCCGGCCGCAGGGGTATCCGAATGTTGAAGACGGGATGTATGCTAATGTGCCTAATTTTACAACAATTATAGGAGCAGCCAAGCTAACAGGCAAAACCCAGAATGGCTTATCACTTGGTTTCGTCGAAGCTGTTACCAGTGAGGAAAAGGCTGAAATTGATAACGGAGGAGAAAGAACCTTTGAAACAGTTGAACCCCTTACAAACTATGTTGTCGGCAGGGTCCAGAAGGATTTTAACGAAGGCAAAACGATAATCGGAGGTATCTTTACAGGCACTAACAGGAATCTTGATGCAAATCTCGACGATTATATGCATAAATCAGCCTACTCCGGGGGAATTGATTTTACTCAGTATTTTAAGGATAAAAAATGGATGTTCAACATAAACACTGCATTCAGCCAGGTTAATGGAACAGAGGAGGCTATAGAGATGACCCAGAGATCTTCAGCACATTATTTTCAGCGCCCTGATAAAGATTACGCTCTGCTTGACCCGGCCCGTACATCACTTGCCGGTTCAGGAGGAAGGGTGCAAATTAACAAGCTCAACGGACATCTGAACCTTGGAGGGGTTGTTTTATGGAAAACACCCGGATTTGAGATCAATGACCTTGGTTATTTACAGCAGGCCGACAGGATCATGCCAGTTATCTGGGTAGGGTACAACCGGTGGGAACCTAAGGGAATATACAGAAACTTCAATATTAACGGAGACATCTGGTCGTTCTTTAATTTTGGTGGAGTTCATGGTGGAGATGGACTGGAGGGAAATGCAAGTATGACTTTCAAAAATTACTGGAATGCCTGGGTTTATGGGAATCTTGGAACAAGCACTAATGATGCAACTTTGCTCAGGGGCGGACCAACAATGAAAACACCCGGAAGAGTAGTTGCAAATGGCGGTTTCTCAACCGACAACAGAAAGAAGCTCGGGTTTAGTTTTTACCTGAATTACAATGAAGGTTTTGAAGGCTGCTCTGAGAGTGATTATCTGGGCATGGAGATCTCTTATAAGCCAACCAACTATCTGAGACTGTCTTTGAATCCCGGATATTCAAGATCATTCAGTGAACTGCAATACGTGACACTGACAACCAACAACGGCAATGACAGGTACATATTTGCCAGTATTGACAGAAAAACCATCAACACATCCTTAAGAGTGAATCTGAACCTTAGCCCTGATCTTACCGTTCAGTACTGGGGCCAGCCATTCGTGGCATCAGGCAGGTACTATGATTATAAGTATATAAAGAATCCTGTTGCTGATAAATATCACGACCGGTTCCATGTATTTTCTGACGGCGAGTTGACACCTCAGGATGGGTACAATCAAATTGATGAGAATTTGGATGGAACTATTGATTACACCTTCGGTACAGGTGACTTTAATGTCAAGGAATTTCTTTCTAATCTGGTTTTAAGATGGGAATATTCCCCCGGCTCCTCGGTTTACCTTGTATGGAGTCAGACCCGAAGCGGATATAATCCCACAGGTGATATGGATTATTTAAATAATATGGGTGACCTTTTCGACCCCAAACTGTTCCGGAATGATGATAACTACAATTTAAAAAATGTATTTCTTATCAAATTCAGCTATAGATTTGGCTTGAAGTGATTGTGTCGATTCTGTAAAAACCCTTGCGAAAAACCTTAATGTCAAATGAAAAGAATTCTGATTTCGTTTTTATCCCTGTTCCTGATAATTACTTTTATTCCGGCACAGACACCTGAAAAAAAACAGTACAGGGCTGAAAAGATAACTGTTGCACCAGATATAGATGGTATACTTGATGATGAGGCATGGAATTCAGGAACCTGGGATGGCGGTTTTACCCAATGGCAGCCTTATAACGGCAGACCTGAATCACAAAGAACAGAGTTTAAGATCCTGTTTGATGAAAATAACCTGTATGTGGCTATTAAAGCCTTTGATTCCAGCCCCGACAGTATTGTCAAGCGGTTGTCCAGAAAGGATAATACCGATGGCGACTGGGTATCAATTATTGTCGATAGTTATCATGACCTGCGTACCGGATTTATGTTTGGGGTTAGTGCGGGTGGTGTGAAGCTTGACGAGATAATGTCAAATGACGGCAATAATGAAGATGCATCATGGGATGCTAACTGGTGGGCTAAAACCTCTGTTAATGATGAAGGCATGTTTGCTGAAATGAAGATCCCTTTCAGTCAGTTAAGATTTGAAAAGAATTCCGGAGATGTATGGGGCTTTGAAGTATTGAGATTTCTTTACAGGAAAAATGAAACCAGCATATGGCAGCCTATTCCACGCGATGCGCCAGGTTTAATTCACATGATGGGTGAAATGACTGGTCTTGAGCAGGTTAAGCCCAGGAAGAACTTTGATGTCACGCCATATGGTGTTGCTAAAGTTGAAAGATATAAATCTGAACCAGGGAATCCATTTGCGACCGGAAAAGGATCTAAAATAAAAGGTGGCCTTGATGCAAAAATTGGTGTAACAAACAACCTCACTGTCGACCTTACTGTTAACCCTGATTTTGGGCAAGTAGAGGCTGACCCGTCAGTTGTTAACCTTTCTGCTTATGAAACATTCTTTGAAGAAAGAAGGCCCTTCTTCATCGAAGGCAATAATATTACAAATTTCAGCATTGGAATCGGGGACGGGGGGCTGGGTAATGATAATTTATTTTATTCAAGACGAATAGGTAGAAAGCCGCAGGGAAGTGTTGTCAATTTTGGAGGGTATTCTGATTCACCGATCAATGCTTCAATTATAGGAGCTGCAAAAGTTACCGGGAAGACAAAAAATGGTCTTTCATTAGGATTCCTTAATGCCGTAACTGCTGAAGAAAAAGCAGAAATTGACACAAACGGTACGCGTACTTATCAGACAGTCGAGCCGCTGACAAATTATTTCGTCGGAAGAATACAGAAAGATATTAATTCAGGAAATACAATCATTGGAGGAATGGTTACCAGCGTGAACAGGGACTTGAAGGACATTCAACTGGTTGGAGATGAATCAAGAAATCTTATAAACAGGTTACCTGGTTCAGCCTATTCAGGAGGTCTTGATTTCACGCAATATTTTAAAGAGAAGACATATATGTTTAACGTAAATGCCGCGTACAGCGAGATAAATGGCACTGAACTTGCCATTTTAAGAGCTCAGCGCGCTTCTGCCAGATATTTCCAGCGGCCCGGCAGCTATGTTTCCCTTGATCCTTCCAGAACATCCTTATCAGGCAGTGGAGGAAGAATCCAGTTTCAGAAATCTGGGAAGGGACATTTTCAATATCTTGCAGCCCTCCTGTGGAAGACACCCGGATTTGAAATAAATGATATGGGGTACCAGACGGAGGCTGACCAGCTATTTGAGGTTTTCTGGCTTGGGTACAGGCTTTTTGAGCCAAAGTCATTCTACAAACAGATCAACATAAATTTCAATCAATATACTGCCTGGAATTTTGCAGGAGATCATCTGTTCGATGGCGCTAATATTAACGGTTCTATACAATTCAAAAATTTCTGGCAGGCAAATGGAGGCGTCGAGTTAAGCCTGAATCAGGTCAGTAATACAATGCTTCGCGGAGGACCCCTGATGAAACTACCGGGAACAATTAGTCCATGGTTTTATGTCATGACTGATAATCGGAAAAAGCTTATTATGAGCTTAAGTGGAAGCTTCTATAAAATGTCCATGAATGCTGCGCAAAACTGGCAATTGACTCCAGGCATTACATTTAAGCCGACAAATACTCTTAATATTACTGTCAGCCCCTCTTACAGGAAATCCTTTGATGAATTGCAGTATGTCAGCCAGATATCTTATGGAACACTTGACAGGTATGTCTTCGCAAGTATCGATCAGAAAACCATAAGCATGTCCATCAGGTTGAATTTCACCTTGAAACCCGATCTTTCTCTGCAGTACTGGGGTCAGCCCTTTATTGCTTCCGGCAGGTATTATAATTTCAAGTATATTACAGGCTCCCTGGCATCTGAATACAAAGACAGATTTGCAGTTTATAGCCCGTCCCAGATTGAACTTGTGGATAATGAATATTTCAGTATTGATGAGAATAATGACGGGAATGAAGATTACTCCATTGGAAAACCTGATTTCAATGTTAAGGAGTTTCTCTCAAACCTTGTTTTAAGGTGGGAATATAATCCGGGTTCTTCCGTCTATCTTGTGTGGAGCCAGACTCGCAGCGGCTATGAACCTGCTGGTACAATGGACTATTTTAGCGATATGGGAGATCTCTTCCGGGAAAGACCTCATAACGTGTTCCTTGTCAAATTCAGCTACAGGTTCGGGCTGAAATAATATATTATGTATTATGTATTATGTATTATGTATAATAGGTGATGTGTTGG
>JGI20197J15001_1000142_pt1 | contig 9938 bp, 8 predicted proteins | sample NGESurdeep092012_2_FD_15001 | JGI IMG/M metagenome (IMG submission 15001)
ATCTTAATTTCATCAATTGCAAATGAGGGTGAAACAACAGCAACTTCATCACCCTGCTTAAGAAACTGAGGCTGGATTTTTTTGAGAGTCATATTGACGATATTAATGTAAAAGTAACGGTTATTGTTTCATTATACAAACCCCATGATCTGCCGTTGCACCTTTGCACCTTTGTACCATTGTACCTTTATACCATTATACCTTTTTTTATTATCTTTGGACGTTTTACAAATTCTTATCAGTTCATTATCAATATCATGAAGAAGTTTAAAAGATACCTGGTAACCTCTGCCCTGCCATATGCCAACGGACCTCTGCATATCGGACATCTTGCTGGCGTTTATGTTCCTTCCGACATTTATACCAGGTACCTCAGGATGAAGGGCGAAGATGTTATTTCGGTCTGCGGCTCCGATGAGCATGGCGTTCCAATTACTTTAAAAGCCCGGAATGAAGGTGTGACACCACAGGAAATTGTTGACAGGTACCATACTATAATTAAAAAAGCCTTTCACGATTTCGGCATCGCATTTGACATATATTCAAGGACTTCAAATAAAATCCATTACGAAACAGCATCAGAATTCTTCCTTAATCTCTATGAAAAAGGAGAATTCACTGAAAAGAGTTCAGAACAATATTATGACGAAGAAGCAGGTTGCTTCCTTGCCGACAGGTACATAATAGGTACGTGTCCCCATTGCGGAAATGAAAATGCGTATGGCGATCAGTGCGAAAAGTGCGGGACATCCCTCAGCCCAACAGACCTTATAAATCCTCATTCGACTGTTAGCGGAAGCAAGCCCGTGCTGCGCGAAACTCTGCACTGGTACCTGCCGCTTGATAAATATGAACCATGGCTGAGAAAATGGATACTTGAAGATCATAAAGAGTGGAAGACCAATGTTTACGGTCAGTGCAAGTCGTGGCTCGACCAGGGCCTCCAGCCAAGAGCGGTCAGCCGTGATCTCGACTGGGGAGTGCCAGTTCCGGTGAAGAATGCAAAGGGAAAGGTATTATATGTCTGGTTCGACGCCCCTATCGGATATATCTCTGCTACCAAGGAGCTTACCCCCGATTGGGAAAAATACTGGAAGGACAAGGATACCAAGATGGTCCATTTTATAGGCAAGGATAACATTGTATTTCACTGCATTATCTTCCCGTCAATGCTGAATGCGGAAGGAACATATATCCTGCCCGACAACGTTCCTGCCAATGAATTCCTTAATCTTGAAGGCGATAAAATATCAACTTCCAGGAACTGGGCTGTATGGCTTCACGAATACCTTGAAGATTTTCCAGGCAAGCAGGATGTGTTAAGATATTCTTTATGTGCCAGCGCACCCGAGACCAAGGATAACGACTTTACCTGGAAGGAGTTCCAGGCAAGGAATAATAATGAGCTGGTTGCGATTCTCGGCAATTTTGTGAACAGGACGCTTGTTCTGACAAACAATTATTATGAGGGGAAAGTGCCGGCAAGAGGTGTTACCGATAAAAATGATGAATCAGTCCTGAAGGAGATTCAGCAGATCAGGATAAATGTAGAAACGAGCATAGAATCGTTCAGGTTCAGGGAAGCTCTTAAAGAGGCGATGAATCTTGCAAGGCTGGGCAACAAATACCTTGCCGATGCAGAGCCATGGAAGGTAGTTAAAACTGATCCCGAAAGAGTTAAGACAATAATGAATATCGCATTGCAGATAACTGCAAACCTGACAATCATACTTGAGCCATTCCTTCCCTTCTCAATGGAAAAATTAAGGGGCTGGCTCAATTCAGGCAAGAACCAGTGGAGCGATGGCGGAAGGACAGATCTTCTTCTGGCAGGTCACCTGGTTAAAAAGCCGGAGCTTCTTTTTGATAAAATCGAGGATGAGGAGATAAACAGGCAGGTAGATAAATTGATGGCATCAAAGAAGGCAAATGAGGTATCGGGAGTAAAAACAGCTCCTGCAAAAGAGATTGTGACATTCGATGATTTTACAAAAATAGATATCAGAACGGCAACTATTCTTGAGGCAGAAAAAGTGCCAAAAACCACCAAGCTCCTTAAGCTGAAGATCGATACCGGAACCGATGTCCGGACAATTGTCTCGGGTATTGCAGAATACTTTGAACCACAGGCTATTATTGGTAAACAGATATCAATCGTTGCAAACCTTGAACCAAGAAAGATCAAGGGCATTGAATCGAAGGGAATGATCCTTATGGCAGAGGATAAGGATGGTAAGCTGGTGATGGTTTCTCCTTCTGAAAAGGTGGATAACGGGAGTATGATAAAATAACCTCACCTCCTCCTGTCCCCCGCTCACAAGAGAGCGGGGGATGATAATAATAAATTACCTAATCAGAATTAGATAAACATATTCCTTAAATAAAACTGTGGAATTAAGTCCCTCTCTCCTGGGAGAGAGCCTGTCCCGCTTCAGCGGGAGATTTAGGGAGAGGTCAAATTTTCTTTACCCAGCTCCCGGGGAATTTCTTTCCTATGCTGTCCTTTTTGCCAAGAGCATTGTTCATGTCGGTGCATTTCATGGCACTTACTCTGAAGAAACCATTTGGCGCGTTGATGATCTCAGGCGCGAAACCCTCATTTTTAAGCATCCCAGCCTGCGTTTCAGCATTCTCCCTTGACCTGAAGCTGCCAGTAATAATATAATAAGTATCCGTGTTATTAACGGCAGGAATTACGACTTCGGGATAGACAGAACCCTGTTCAGGAAGCTCCTTTACAGCAGCTGCTTTTTCATCAACGGCTGACTTATTGTTTTCAAATTCAGCTGAAGCAAGCGGATTAAGAGACGTTGCTTCAACCCTGGATTTAAAGATATTTGTCTTAAAAGGAACTGCAACAATAACTGCAAGTAATGGTATTATAACAGCAGCTCTCCAGAGTACCTTCCTCATGGAAGCTCGTTTTGCAGGATCTTTATCAATATGCCTGGTTATCCTGTTCCTTACATCATAACCCTCAAGGGGTTGGAAATGAAATGATTCAAGCCCAAATGAATCGAGATGATAGTTAACACTGGTGTCAGGTTCAAACTGAGTATTGCCTTCCTGGTTATTTATGAAACTGCCAATATTGTCAAATACTAATTTTTCACCCTTCTCCAGCTTTTTCTTCAGTGATGCTACATACTCCTCAACCAGGTTTCTGGCATCACCATAATTAATCTTTGCAGATTCAGAGATCTTTCCAACCAGTAAGCCGTCATTGTGATTCAGGTTCCGGTTGAATGATATCTGTTTTACAGGCGGATAAAAGGTAGATGTGCTTTTGTCAATATGGGCAGGATTATAATTGCCAATAAATCCTCCAAACCCCGGTACGATAACGCAATCGTGGCTGAATAATAATTCCCTGATAAAAGCAGTAATATCCATTTCTTTGTAAAACTGTCAATACAAAAATAATCAAATTTCTTTAAACCGGAAATAAATACCCGGGAGCCTTAAATGTGATTCCCTGTTAAATAATAATTGAGTCTCCACCCTGCTCTACTTTCACTTATGTTACAAAAATTTTCGCATAAATTATTATCTTCGTACTCCCTATTATTTGTAGTGATGAGAGAAATTCAGATGGTAGACCTGAAGGCTCAGTACGAAAAAATCGGTACTGAAGTTGATGCTGCAATTAAGTCGGTGCTCAATTCCACTGCCTTTATCAAGGGTCCTGAGGTTAAGCTCTTTGAGGAATATCTAAGGAAATATCTTGATGTAAAGAATGTCATTCCATGTGCAAACGGGACGGATGCCCTTCAGATCGCCATAATGTCGCTCAACCTTAAACCTGGAGATGAAGTGATCACAACAAACTTCACTTTCATTGCCACAGTGGAAGTAGTTGCCCTGCTTGGACTGAAACTTGTCCTTGTTGAACCTGATCCGGGCACATATAATATTTCAGTCGAAGCGATCAGGAAGGCTATTACTCCCAGGACCAAAGCTATTGTTCCTGTTCATCTTTTTGGTCAGTGTGCCGATATGGATGGGATAATGAGGCTTGCCACCAGGTATAATCTTTTTGTAATTGAGGATACGGCTCAGGCAACCGGTGCAGATTATACATTCCCTGACGGAACAATCAAAAAAGCAGGGACCATAGGAACGATAGGAACAACATCTTTTTTCCCTTCCAAGAATCTTGGCTGCTATGGCGATGGCGGAGCAATTTTTACAGATGATGATGATCTCGCAAAGAGGCTCAGAAGCATAGCCAATCATGGAATGAAAGAGAGATATCATTACAGTGATATCGGAATCAATTCACGGCTTGATACTATTCAGGCTGCAATTCTGAATGTGAAGCTAAAATATCTTGACCTTTTCAACGAGGCCAGAAGGGCTTTTGCGGGTTATTATGATGAGTCATTTTCTGGTTGTCATTCAATAGTTATTCCTGAAAGAGTTCCTTATTCCTCGCATATCTTTCACCAGTATACCATAAGAGTAAGAAACAGTAAAAGAGATGCCCTCAGGGATTTTCTTGGCAAGGCCGGGATACCATCAATGATCTATTACCCCGGGCCTCTCCATACTCAGGAAGCGTACAGGTTTCTCGGGTACAGTGAGAGCGATTTCCCTGTCACTTCTGAATTGTGCAGCGAGGTGCTTTCGCTTCCAATGCATCCTGACATGGAACAGGATCAGCTGGATTACATTATTTTGAATGTCTTGAAATTCTTTGAAAAACAATAATCATGGGAAAAGAATATTTTGCACATGAAACAGCAGTCATTGACAAAGGCTGCAAGATAGGTAAGGGAACTAAGATATGGCATTTCAGCCATATCATGAGCGGTTCGGAAATCGGAGAGAACTGCAATATCGGTCAGAACGTCGTTGTATCTCCGGAGGTGAAGCTCGGCAGAAATGTAAAGGTACAGAACAATGTCTCCATTTATAGCGGAGTTATCTGCGATGATGACGTGTTTCTCGGACCCTCTATGGTCTTTACAAATATCATCAATCCCCGCAGTGAGATTATCCGAAAGGACTGCTATATGGAAACAATTGTGGAAAAAGGTGCGACCATAGGAGCAAATTCCACCATCATATGCGGTACAATTATCGGAAGATATGCTTTTGTCGGGGCAGGTGCAGTAGTTACAAAAGATGTAAAACCGTATGCCCTGGTGATGGGTAACCCGGCACGGCAGACAGGCTGGATGAGCGAGTATGGCCATAAGCTCAGCTTCGATAAAAAAGGATATGCCGTGTGCCCCGAAAGCGAAGAGAGATACAGGCTTGATAAAGGAATTGTATCTAAAATAATTTAGTAGTTTTATCAATTCAAAAATCAGAATAAATGGAGAGTGATCCAAAAAATTTCGGTTTGATTGGTGTGGCAGGATATATTGCAGTTCGCCATCTGAAAGCAATAAAAGATACCGGAAATAACCTGCTGGCAAGCCTTGACAAATTTGACAGTGTAGGACTCCTTGACAGCTATTTTCCGCAGAGTGATTTTTTTGTTGAATTCGAACGTTTCGACAGGCATTTCGACAAGCTTAAACGGACAGGAACAAAAATAGATTTCGTCAGCATATGCTCACCAAATTATCTTCACGATTCACATATCCGGTTTGCCCTTCGCCATGGTGCCGATGCGATCTGTGAAAAACCGATCGTTCTGAACCCCTGGAATGTCGACGCCCTTCAGGAAATAGAAAAGGAAACGGGGCGCAATATTTATACCGTGCTTCAGTCACGCCTACATTCAAGGATCATTGAACTCAAAAATAAGATCATGAATGGTCCGAAAAACAAAGTTTACGATATTGACCTTACATATATTACCAGCCGCGGTAACTGGTATTTTATCTCCTGGAAAGGCGATATTCAGAAATCGGGAGGAGTAGCCACCAATATTGGAATCCATTTTTTCGATATGCTGAGCTGGATCTTCGGCAATGTGAAAAAGAATATCGTTCACATGTCACTCCCCAACAAGGCAGCCGGCTATCTTGAGCTCGAGAATGCCAGGATAAGATGGTTCCTCAGCCTTGATGCCAATGACCTTCCTGCGGCTTCAGTTGAAAATGGCAGGAGGACATTCAGATCAGTTGTTGTTGATAATGAGGAAATCGAATACAGCGAAGGTTTTGCTGATCTCCATACATTAACATATAAAGAAATACTTGCAGGTAGAGGGTTTGGCCTGAAGGATGCCCGCCAGTCGGTGGAAATAGCATATACAATACGTAATTCCAAACCAGAAAGTCTCACAGGGGATTATCATCCCATCTTAAAAACATTAAAGCATGTACAATAAACTTATAAAAAAGGAAACAAAACTTTCAGTTATCGGACTTGGATATGTCGGGCTTCCGATTGCGCTTGAATTTGCCAAAAAGATAAAAGTTATCGGTTTTGACATCAAGCCGGGAAGGATTGATCTGATGAAAAAGGGAATTGATCCGAGCAACGAACTCAATTCCGCTTCTTTCAAAAATACAAGTATCCATTTTACAAGCGATCCAAAAGACCTGAAGGATGCTTCCTTTCACATAATCGCCGTCCCCACTCCTACCAATATCTATAATCTTCCAGATCTAACACCCGTTCTGAAAGCATCAGAGACATTAGGCAGGGTACTGAAAAAAGGAGATTATGTTGTATACGAATCAACTGTTTACCCGGGTTGCACCGAAGAGGATTGCATTCCTGTCCTGGAAAAGTTTTCAAAACTGAAGGCTGGAAGAGATTTCAAGGTTGGATTCTCACCAGAAAGGATAAATCCCGGGGACCACAACCATACTCTTACAAAAATTGTAAAAATAACGAGCGGCTGTGATCCTGAAGCTGCCGAAAATATTGCAAAAACTTACGAGCTCATTATTAAGGCCGGTGTATACAGGGCAAGCTCAATAAAAGTGGCAGAGGCTGCCAAGATAATTGAGAATACCCAGCGCGATATCAACATCGCATTCATGAACGAGCTCTCATTGATATTTAACCGCCTTGGCGTCAACACTTTCGAGGTGCTTGAAGCTGCCGGCACAAAATGGAATTTCCTTAAATTCTACCCCGGACTTGTCGGAGGCCATTGCATCGGTGTTGATCCCTACTATCTTTCATATAAGGCAAAAGCTCTCGGGTATCATCCTCAGATGATCGATTCAGGTCGTTTTGTAAACGACAGCATGGGCAGATACATAGGGAAACAAACCGTTAAAAAAATCATTGCTGCGGGAAAAAATCCTAATAATTCAAGGGTGCTGATCCTTGGCATTACCTTCAAGGAGGATGTTACGGATATCCGAAACTCAAAAGTTGCCGATATAATTGCTGAGCTAGCCGATTTCAGTGTCAGCGTTGATGTAATCGACCCGGGAGCCAGCCACGATGAAGTTAAGGAAGAGTACAAACTGGAACTGAAAAAAGGACCCATCGGGAAATATGACGCCATTATCCTTGCTGTCAGCCATAAAGAGTACCTCACACTGAGCGAAAAATGGTTTACTCCTCTTTTAAATAATGATGGCATCATTGTTGATGTAAAAGGGGTTCTTCGCGGACGAATCAGGAAACACACTTACTGGAGCCTCTGATGAAAAAAAAGATCGTTGTTACAGGCGGAACCGGATATATCGGTTCTCATACAGCAGTTGAGCTAATTGAGGATGGATTTGAAGTAATCCTGATCGACAACCTGTACAATTCAGAAGCAGTGGTTGCTGAAAGGATCGGAAAGATTACAGGAACGAAACCACACCTTGAAGTATTCGATATATGTGACAGGAATAAACTCGATGATTTCTTGAGCAGAAATAAGGATATTTCGGCTATCATCCATTTTGCAGCATACAAAGCTGTCGGCGAATCGGTCAGTAAACCACTCGAATATTACAGGAATAACCTCGTATCCCTGGTAAACCTCCTGGAGGGAATGAATGAAAACGGCATTCCTGCAATTGTATTTTCATCTTCATGCACAGTTTACGGACAACCTGAAAAACTNCCGGTAACCGAAGATGCTCCAATTCAACCTGCAATATCCCCGTACGGAAATACCAAGCAGATATGTGAGGAGATCATCAGGGATACTGTTGCTGCAAACAAAAATATAAAGGCTATCTCGTTGAGATATTTTAATCCGATAGGCGCACATAAATCAGCACTTATTGGTGAGCTGCCGAGGGGCGTTCCGGAAAATCTTGTTCCTTTTATTACTCAGACAGCCATGGGATTAAGGGACGAACTGAAAGTCTTCGGCGATGATTATGATACTCCTGACGGTTCATGCATCCGTGATTATCTTCATGTTGTTGACCTGGCAAAAGCTCATGTTATTGCGGTCAGAAGGCTGACGGAAAATAAGAATAAACATGATTACGAGGTGTTTAACCTCGGCACCGGGAAGGGAGTCTCGGTACTTGAAGCAATTAAATCATTTGAACGGGTCTCGGGAATTAAGCTGAAATATAAGATCACTGGCAGAAGAGCTGGAGATATTGAGAAGATATGGGCCGATCCCTCTTTCGCAAACAGGGAACTGGGCTGGAAGACAATCAGTTCTCTGGATGAAGCGATGAAAACTGCTTGGGAATGGGAGAAAATCATTAGAAAGAAAAACTGATCAATATGAACTGGGAAAAAACAATTCTGATAACCGGGGGAGCCGGTTTTATTGGTTCGCATGTAGTCAGGAGATTCGTTAATAAGTACCCTGCATACCATATGGTAAATGCCGATAAGCTTACCTATGCAGGGAATCTTGAGAATCTCTCCGATATTGACTCAAAAAAGAATTACTCCTTTGAAAAGATTGATATTGTAAATAAACAGTCAGTTATTGGTCTTTTCAACAAATATAAGTTTGACGGGGTAATCCATCTTGCCGCAGAATCACATGTCGACAGGTCAATAACTGGGCCTGATGAGTTTGTATTTACAAATATTGTCGGCACATTAAATCTTTTAAACGGCGCACTGGCAGCCTGGCAGAATGATTTCAGCGGAAAGCTTTTCTATCATATTTCCACAGATGAGGTTTATGGTTCGCTCGGAAGCGAAGGCATGTTTACCGAGGAGACAGCCTATGATCCGAAAAGCCCTTATTCAGCTTCAAAGGCAAGCTCCGACCACCTTGTAAGAGCATACAATCACACTTTTGGAATACCGACAGTTATTTCCAATTGCTCAAATAATTACGGGCCGAATCAGTTTCCGGAAAAATTGATACCTCTGGCTTTAAATAATATAAAGAATAACAAACCCGTACCTGTATATGGTAAGGGAGACAACATCCGCGACTGGCTTTATGTTGAAGATCATGCATCAGCCATTGATCTTATTTATCACCGCGGGAATCCGGGTGAGACATATAATATAGGCGGTAACAATGAATGGAAAAACCTTGATCTCATAAAACTGCTCTGCAGGATAATGGATAAAAAGCTTAACCGGCCTTCAGGCACTTCGGAAAAGCTTATAACATTTGTGAAGGACAGGCCGGGTCACGACCTCAGATATGCCATTGATTCCACAAAGCTTCAGAAGGAGATGAACTGGTCTCCGATACCGAAGTTTGAAGACGGTCTTGAAAAAACTGTTGACTGGTATCTGTCAAACCAGAAATGGCTCGATAATGTCATCTCCGGTGATTACGAAAAATACTATGATTCAATGTATTCCGGACGGTAGGAAACTATCTATTCGACAGTCACTGATTTTGCCAGATTCCTGGGCTGGTCAACGTTGCATCCTCTGAGTACGGCAATATGATATGATAAAAGCTGTAGCGGAATTACAGCCAGCAACCCTGAGAAAACTGTCATTGTTTCCGGAACCTCAAGAACATAGTCAGCCATTTTACTTATAATTTCATCGCCCTGGGTTACGATTGCAATGACCTTGCCTTTTCTTGCCTTAATTTCCTGGATATTGCTAATGATCTTTTCGTACGTATCATCTTTTGTGGC
>JGI20197J15001_1000156_pt1 | contig 9396 bp, 7 predicted proteins | sample NGESurdeep092012_2_FD_15001 | JGI IMG/M metagenome (IMG submission 15001)
TGGCTCTTCGGGAATGCAACCATTAACATAAAAGAAAAACTGGAAGGTGATTTCATCGGTCCAAGAAAAGAAATGATCACGCCCTGGAGCACTAATGCTGTGGAGATTACTCAGAACATGGGTATCAGCAGCATCTCCAGGATCGAAGAATTTCATCCGGCTTCAGGAAAAACTTTATGGGATCCAATGCTTCAGTCGCTCTATAAAGGCCTTGACCAGAATCTTTTCACAATAGATAAGAAGCCAGAACCCGTCATTTTCATTGATAATATAAGTGAGTATAACAAGAAAGAAGGACTTGCACTGAATGAAGAGGAGATCGCGTATCTTGATAATCTGAGCAGAAAATTAGGCAGACAGCTGACAGACAGCGAGGTATTCGGATTCTCCCAGGTAAATTCAGAGCATTGCCGTCACAAGATATTCAACGGGACCTTTGTAATTGATGGAATTGAAAAGGATAAAACTCTTTTTCAGCTGATAAAAGAGACTACTCTGGCAAACCCCAATAAGGTAATCTCAGCATATAAGGACAACTGCGCTTTTCTGCAGGGTCCTGTTGTTGAGCAGTTTGCCCCGGCGACACATGAAAAATCCGACTATTTTAAAATTACGGACTTCGAATCTGTTCTTTCCCTAAAAGCCGAAACGCATAATTTCCCTACTACAGTTGAACCATTCAATGGTGCTGCTACCGGTACCGGTGGTGAGATAAGGGATCGCATTGCCGGAGGCAAAGGAGCTTTTCCGATAGCTGGTACAGCTGTCTACATGACCTCCTATCCCAGGCCTGGTGGAGGAAGAGCATGGGAAAAAGCGACCAGGGAACGTCCCTGGTTATACCAGTCACCTGAAGATATTCTCATCAAGGCATCAAACGGGGCCAGCGACTTTGGCAATAAATTCGGGCAGCCTCTGATCTGCGGCTCCCTCTTCACATTCGAACATTTTGAAAATTTCAGGAAATTTGGTTACGATAAAGTAATAATGCTGGCTGGCGGCATTGGCATCGGAAAGAAAAAAGATAGCGAAAAGGATATTCCCGAAAAAGGAGATATCATTGTACTCCTTGGAGGAGATAATTACAGGATCGGCATGGGTGGAGGCGCTGTTTCTTCAGTTGAAACAGGCAAATATGACAGTTCAATAGAACTGAATGCTGTCCAGCGGGCTAATCCCGAAATGCAGAAAAGGGTTTATAATGCAATCCGCGCCCTTGCGGAGATGGATATTAACCCTGTAATTTCAATCCACGATCATGGCGCCGGCGGTCACCTGAACTGCCTTTCGGAACTCGTCGAAGCAACCGGAGGAAAAATAGATATCAGCAAACTGCCTGTGGGCGATCCCACCCTTTCGGCAAAAGAGATCATTGGAAATGAATCGCAGGAAAGAATGGGGCTGGTAATGAAAAAAAACACCATCGATTCATTCAGGAAAATCGCTGAAAGGGAGAGAGCTCCCATTTACATCATAGGTGAGGTTACTGGTGATCACCAGTTTACATTTTACAGCTCTGTTTCGGGTGAAAAACCAATAGACATAAAGCTTGAATCTCTGTTTGGCAAGCCGCCGAAGACCATAATGAAGGATATCACCCTTGAATCCGGGTACAGGAAGGTGGAATATGATCCTTCCAGGATCCATGAGTATCTTGAGGCTCTTCTGCAGATTGAAGAGGTAGCCTGCAAAGACTGGCTCACAAACAAAGTGGACAGGTCCGTAACAGGAAGAATAGCCAGGCAGCAATGCGCCGGCCCGCTGCAATTACCTCTGAATAATGCAGGCGTAATAGCACTCGATTACAGGGGTAAATTTGGAATGGCAACTTCAATTGGCCATGCACCTGCTGCCGGATTGATAGACCCGGCATCCGGCTCAGTGCTTTCAATCGCAGAGGCTCTGACAAATATAATATGGGCTCCCCTGTCAGATAAATTAAAGAGTGTCTCCTTATCGGCAAACTGGATGTGGCCCTGTAAAAATTCTGGTGAAGATTCCAGGCTTTACAATGCTGTAACTGCTGCCAGGGATTTTGCTATCGGACTTGGCATAAATATTCCGACAGGCAAGGACAGCCTCTCCATGACTCAGAATTATAAGGACCAGGTAGTCTTCTCTCCCGGCACAGTTATTATTTCAGCTTCCGGCGAGGTTTCTGATGTCAGAAAAACCATCGAACCTGTTCTTGTAAATGACTCGTATACAAGCCTGCTCTATATCGATATGAGCCGTGATGAATTCAATCTCGGCGGAAGTAGTTTTGCTCAGGTTGTCAACCGGCTTGGAGATTCTGTCTCCTCAGTTAAAGATCCGGATATTTCGCGACTGTTTTCAATAGTATCCAGGATCTTATACTGAAGGATAAAATCCTGGCAGGTCATGATATTTCGGCTGGAGGAATGATAACTACGCTACTTGAGATGTGCTTTTCAAATACTTCAGGAGGCATCTCCATTAACCTGTCAGCCCTTAACGAAAAGGATACCCTGAAAATCCTGTTCAGCCAGAACCCGGGAATTATTATCCAGGTTAAGGATGAAGATGAGATAGCAGAGATACTGCTCAAAAATGGTGTATCATACCTATCAATCGGCCATCCTGTTACCGAAAGGACTCTTTTCATCAGCAATGGCAGCTATAACGATCAGTTTGATATTGATTATCTCCGCGACAAGTGGTTCAGCACATCTTATAACTTCGATCGCCGGCAATGCGGTCCGGGGCTTGCAAAAGAGAGGTTTGACAGTTATATCAGGCACGACCTGAAAATCAACCTCTCCGATTTCAAGGGCACATTCAGGTCACTGGGCATCTCTCCTGAAAGGAGAAAGAAGAGCGGCATAAATGCAGCGATCATCAGGGAGAAGGGTGTCAATGGCGACAGGGAGATGGCTTATGCACTTTATCTCGCAGGTTTTGATGTAAAGGATGTTCATATGACCGACCTGATCTCCGGAAGAGAGACTCTTGAAGATATCAGCATGATTGTCTTTGTGGGAGGCTTTTCCAACTCTGATGTCCTTGGCTCGGCAAAAGGGTGGGCAGGTGCATTCCGTTACAATAAAAAGGCAAAAGATGCTTTGAATAAGTTTTACAAGAGGAGTAATACGCTGTCACTGGGCGTTTGCAACGGATGCCAGGTCATGGCCGAGTTAAATCTTATATATCCGGAGCACAAGGCGATGCCGAAACTGCTGCATAACAAGTCGGGGAAACTTGAATCTGCGTTCCTCGGAGTAAAGATACTTCCAAATAATTCTGTAATGATGGGCGATATGGCCGGTATGGAACTGGGCATCTGGGTGGCTCATGGAGAGGGACGCTTTAGTCTACCTTATGGTGAATCCATGTACCATATTCCTATGAAATTCTCTGCTCATACTTATCCGGCAAACCCGAACGGATCTGATTTTGATGCAGCAGCACTATGTTCTGAAGATGGTCGTCATCTGGTGATGATGCCACACCTGGAACGGGCTTATTTCCCGTGGCAATGCGGATACTATCCTCCTGAAAGCAGAAATGATGATATCACTCCCTGGATGAAAGCCTTTGTGAATGCAAGGAAATGGATTGAATCAGCGGACGACCGGAGTAAATGAAACTGAAATAAGTTTCGAAAGATCTTCGCTTGTAGCATTTCCCGGATTATAATCTTCAGGAAGTATTTTTTCGCTGATGACCTGTATATTAAACTCGCCTGTATCCTGTATATACATCGACCCGACAAAAGAGTCTGCCCTGAAATATGGATAGATTACATCGCTGGAATTCAAAATGATCTTGTTACAACCCGGATGACCTTCTAGCCTGTTGTCCTGAATGCTGACCAGCACAGGATGATTATATTTAATATTTGTGGTATCTTTTGTTGCACTTGATATCCAAACATTATAATGGCCGGACTTAGATACAACTACATCCCATTCTGCCGTATTCCCAGATGGATCCACGATGTCGTTGTAACAGGCGGCCTTATCCAGTTTCAGAGATATTGTACCGTCAGCTCCCTGAATGATCTTGTTTTCATCTCCCTGACTTTCACTTATTTTACTACCGGTATTTCCACATGAACATAACAGGGTCAGACCTGAAACCGCTACCCATAAAAATGCTTTTCTCCTCATTATCTTTCTTAAAATTTAAACAGGATTTACGTACATAGAACGTATCCCTATCCTTTCAATTGTGCAATTTCAACAGAAAGTGCAAAATAAATTCAAATATTTCAATTATGGAAATCAACCGCGACTTTGACTTTGTGCACCGGTTCATTCAGCTTTTTTTTTATGGCAGGCCTGACTATCGCATCTGCAACAATTTCAGATATATCCGCTACTCTTGTTGTCGTCGCTGCTGACAGTGTCTTTTTGCAAAGAGGACATGAAGTCGCAAGTATATCGGGATTGTCCTTTGTAAGCTCTGATGCAACATCATGGGCAATCATGCTCTTCTGCCTGCTGCTTATCTTCATATTACCAAGGCTTCCGCCGCAACAAAGAGAATTCTCATCTTCAAAATCCGACTTCAGGAGTCTTGCCACATGCCTGAGCACATCTTTAGGTTCGTTGTACACACCGGAACCTCTTCCCAGATCGCATGGAGTATGATATGTAACTTTACGGTGAAGGAAATTAAGCTTAAGTGAACCTTCTTCGATCAGGTTCTTAATGAACTGTGAATGATGAAGTACTTCAACATCAAGATAATAGCTTTCCTTGAATACTTTATAACAGATCGGGCAGGAAGTGACGATTGTATGTGCACCCGACTTCCAGATAAGCTGCGAGTTATGATTTATCAATTCCCTTGCTTCCCTGTCCTGGCCTGCAAGCATAAGCGGCCTGCCACAACATACTCCACCCTTTTCATCAAGAAAATTATACCTGACCCCTGAGGCTTCAAGTATTGTTATCATAGAATTTTTAATTGAAGGAGTCAGATGTGTCATACACCCTGCAAAATATATTACATCGGTTTTTACCGGTTCCTCCTGTTTTAACCAGCCGTAGGAAGGATCGGATACAGTCTTAATAGGCAGCATGCCCTGCCGGCCGGGAAAATATTTTTGCCAGATGCTTTGCTCATTTTCCACCGTCTCCCCTGCCCTTCTGCTGAGCATTCTAAGAGGTGTCAGCTCGATGCCTACGGGACATTTCTGGTCACATCTTCCGCACATAAGGCAGTTAAAGGCTATATCGCTGACATTTTCATTGTTTCGCATGCCCTTCATAAGATATGCAGACTGAATGTTTGTAATTCCTGCTGAGAAATTAAGCTGGCAGGCATCTATGCAAATGCCGCATGACGAACAGGAATAAATCTGAATCTCCCTGAACGCCCCGGGCTGATCTCCGGTTTTTATCCCTGAATTCCGTGCAAATATCAGAAACAGCTCAGTTGGTATATGCATGTACCTTGTAAGGGGAAGCAAGATAAAGAATGTGCCGAGTGAAAGAGAATAGAGCCACCAGAAAGGGTAAGCCATCTCCTGAGCGGGAAGAAAAGAAGCCAGGGTTGAACCCAGCGAACCTGTAAGGAAGCTGCCGGTGCCGTAAGCGCCGCTGGTAAAGCTTTCAGCTAAAAGACGGCTTGGGAATATCAGCCAAAGAGAGGTAAGCGCAATCTTATCGAGAACCCTCAGCTTTGTGGTTTTCTTCATTCCCACAACCCTTGACGAGAATCTTTTAATTATCGCAAGTACAAGTCCGGAGAGAATAAAGGCCAGGATAAGGTCCGTCAGGAACGAAAAGGCTGCTTCGAAACCCATGCGGCCATGCTCGGGATTGAAGAACTTAAAGAAAATTGCCTTATACGGTGCATTCAGATGATGAGCACCGAAAACGTCGGCTTCGATGGTGCCAAATAATATAAGGAGGAACCAGCCAAAAGCAAGGCTCATGTGCATATAGCCCAGCCGTGGGTTTGATTTAAGTATTTTCCTGTGAATGAGACTCTCGAGGAATATTTCTTTTATGCTCTGACCAAATGCCTTACCAAAAAAACCTCTCTGCAGCCNGAGNTTGTCAGGTCGTGAAAGGTCGCCGAACCAGCTTACGGAACGCACTACGGCATATATTACAATGAAGTATAGCCCAATATTGAATGGTATGATAAAAGGATCAAACTGCATCAGCTGGAAATTTTTGAAAAGCCTGGCGCGCCAGGGTTACAACGTTGCGGGTATTAACCCCTCGCGGGCATACCAGGGTGCATTTGCCGCAAAGCATGCATTTTTTGATATTCTCGCGTACTTTTTCATNCTCCCCCCTTTTCAGAAGTATCTGGANTTCTCTCAGGCTGAAACTCGTAAAATTACCGGTTGTGCATGTCGCAGCGCAGCATCCGCATTCGATGCACACCCTGAAGCTCGGTTCACGATCAGAAATATAATCGGCAATATGCCTGCTGTTGGCATCGTAATCTATCTGGCGTCCTTTTGATATTGCAAAACCGAATCTTTCCATTTAGGCTTTACTATCCTTTAAATAATCGATCACATCCGAAACCGCAGCCCTTGCATGAGAGATTGTCTCGGTAATATTCATTGGCATGATGCAGGTGCCGGCATAAAAGATTCCCTTTATATTGCTTTTATTGCTTCCAAAATGATGATCGGCCGGCGAGAAAAACCTGTTGTCACCTTTATTCAGACCAGATGATGCAGATAGTTTCAAACCTCCTTCAGACATTTCCATCCCTGCCATCAGTACCAGCATGTCAACCTGCATCTTCAGCGGTTTGCCTGCAAGGGTGTCTTCAGATTTTATCACCAGCTTATTATTTATCGCTTCACTCACCTCCGATACTTTTCCCCTGATGAAATTAACACCCCATTCTTCCTGTGCTTCACGATAAAGCTCCTCATAGTATGCGCCACCCATCCTCATATCCATGTAAAAACAGAATACTTTGGAGGAAGGGAGATGCTCCCTGATCTCGATAGCTTGCTTTACAGCGGTTACACAACATAATTTGGAACAATAAAAATTACCAACTTTTTCATCGCGTGAACCTACGCAATGCACAATTCCAATAGTTTCAGGGATACTGCCATCAGCGAGTTCTATTCTTCCGCTCCTGAACATTTTTTCAAGGTCAGCAGAAGTAATTACATTATCATATATTCCATAACCATACTCCTCTTTCCTTGCGCTCTTAAAAAGATCAAAACCTGTGGCAATGATGACAGCATCTGCTGAGTATTCTGTACCATCCTTGTCTGAAATGCGAAACTGGTTCTTATCAGGTACGATCTTTTCAATTGTGCTGCCGGTAATTATCTTAATCCCATCTTCTGAAGTTATCTTATCCAGATACTCCTTTACCTCGGAACTGTTTCTCCTATCCGGGAAAAGTTTGTACCAGTCATTCAGATGCCCTCCTGGCTTTTCTTCCTTTTCAAAAAGACTTACCCTGAAGCCTGATTTCTGAAGATGTCCGGCCGCTTCCATCCCGGCTACCCCGCCTCCGATCACAACTACGTGCTTTTCCATTAATCAGTTTACTGTCAAATAAGTTTTGGCATTAGTATTTGTATTGACTCCATTGATCACATATTTTGCAGCCGGATCATATTCTATTCCTATCTTTTCGAGAACCGGTTCACAGTCGGTCTGATGCATCTGCAGTCCAAGGTCCCATGGGTCAAATCCGAGCATCAGGCCGGCAACTTCCTCATAAGTAAATACAGGAATTCCCTCACCATCAGCACCGTATGTTTTACCTTCCATCTCATTTATCACATATTGCCACCTGTCGAGAAACATCGGGCAACCAGGGCAGTTGGTAATGATCATATCAGGCATGAAAGGTTTCATTGACTCAAATTTCTCTTTTGAGCATGCAATAGAAAATCCTCTGTTTGCCTGCACAAGATATTGTCTGAATCCAAATCCGCAGCAATGCCTCCTTTCAGGATAATCTATTACCTGGCCTCCCCATTCTTCGACCATTCCGGCAAGCACATAGGGGTATTCGGCACCGCCGACACCTTTGGAGGGAAACATTTTTGAATAGTGACAGCCGATATGGTCCACAACTTTCAACGGTTCACCTGTATTTTTATTTATCAGCCTGTATTGTGCTTTTGCTCCAATTTCTTTTCTGAATTTGTATATAACATCACTTGCATGAGCAAGGTTCTTCGGAGTTTTGAATTCTCTGCCTGTAGCTTTCCTGAGCTGCTTCCTTATCTTTTCTTCCACTTCAGGGAAATGATGCCATGTATCCAGTATCTCAGTATAAAGTCCAAATGAAGTGATACAGGACGGCATAAGGTTTTCATATCCTGATTCAGTCATTAACGCAAACTGACGAGCCACTACTGTCATCGTCGTCTCAACAGGTACAATATCTCCATGATAACCAATACCTGTGCAAGTAGTATGACAGGGATGTTCATAAACATCTTTTTTCAGGATATCTCTCATAATTCTGAGAAATGCAGTCTCTGATCCCGGGAAGAAGTTCTGCCGAACGCAACTTCTGACATAATAGAATTTGTCATTGGCTATATCTTTCTGGTAATCTTTCCAGATTGCTTTTTTACCTTCTATCTTCATTTTTTTACTTTTGCCGGGTGTGAGAGTTATTATTCGTTTTATAAATGTGCCGGAAGTATTCGTTGTCAATACCGTCACCAAGGGTCAGGTTCATTTCTCTGGCTTTTTCTTTTGAAGCTTCCTCAATTTTTTCGAACCTGGCAGTGCCTCCGGTAACATCGAATATTCTCCGTATTTCATCCATCGCCTCTTCAGGGATCTTTCGCAAAATACCAGGACCTTCACCCTGATAATTAGCACCAAGTCTTTTAAACAGATCTTTCCAGTTTGCCTGGATCCAATCCCAAACCGGCCCCTGTTCAGGATGCATTGTGGTGCCTACACCCTCAAGATAAAGGCAATAGCCATGATCCAGTATCCACTGTCCGACTGTTCTTTTCAATGCCAGTTGTTGTCTGCCTTTTTCTGACTCAACGAAAAAACCAAGATCCTGTGATAGCCCCCTTAAGGCCATAATAACAAGTCCCGGTGCATTCCCCCTTGGGCATCTGGTTTTACAGGACATACATTCACCGCAGTACCAGATGGCATCAGATTTCATCAGTTTTTCGATCTCATCATTATCTCCTGTCTGCACAATATCGACTATCTGGCGGGGATCATAATTATAAAACTCAGCTGCAGGACAGATAGCTGTGCAGACACCGCAGTTCATGCAGGCATTCAGGCCCTCTTCGAACCTTATATCCTGCATCAGCATCTCGTGATAATTCCTCGTCTCCTGCATAATCCTATTGTTAATTAATTAACAACAAAAATACGCCTAATGAATTACATTGGTAAGACGCTTAAAGCCTATTTTAAATGTGGTATTTATGCTTATAGGGAA
>JGI20197J15001_1000157_pt1 | contig 9384 bp, 8 predicted proteins | sample NGESurdeep092012_2_FD_15001 | JGI IMG/M metagenome (IMG submission 15001)
AATTTTATCGAGCGCTTCGGTTGCTTTATCATAATTTCCGGTTTGTGTGTAATTATATGCGGCATAAAAATGAGATTTCAGATAAAAAGATGAGGCAGGAGTGATTTTTAGAAAGTTTTCAGATGAAGAGACTGGCTGATTTAATGAATAGTGACTCCAGCCTCTCAGGTAGTTAATGCTATCATTCATCTGAAGTGATGAACAATCACTCGAATCCAGTAAAAACAACGCCTCTTCATAACAACCGGTATTAACAAGATGATCGATAAACTTAAGATCGCACTCTGAGTTATTTTGCGAAAACGCGTTGGCATGTAATGAGAAAAAGACAACAATCAAGGCGATATAAATACATCGGGAATGGTTAATTGCCATCATGATTCTTTACCTTTTTATACCTTGCAGCGGAATCCGGATATCGGTTTGTCGCTGGATCTAACCTGTGATTTTTAAGATCCATAACAGAAAGAATATTGCATCTGTTTACACGATCAACTGTGAGAACCACCCCCTTCAGAACTCCGTATTCCCGGATGGCATCTTTACTAAACTCTGAACAGCTCGGAGTATACAGACAATTCGCCGAAATCTGTTTTGATAAAATATTCTGATAGACGTACATCGTACCGCCAAGGACTAAATGGACAGGATTTATTTTTTGCATTAACGAATGTTCATCCTTATACAAATAGTTGCGTTTGTAAGGATCTGGTACTGTTCCTGAAAGAGCTTTATTTATTATTTCAAAATCTTTTCTTGAGTCAATCAGTTGTGCGGAAGTCTTAATTCCAGATGAGAAAACCATCAGGATTATAAATACCATTGAAACCGATCTTTTCATCTTCAACAATCATTAATAAACTAAGAATGAGCCCATGACATCATTTCCATGCTGCCTGAGTGCCAGCTGTTGCGGTATAAATATTTCCGGAACCATCTCGTGCAATAGCATTGTATTAAAGTTAGGGCTTAAAGGTAAACAAGTCAAGTTTATTTATAATTGGATTATGTCAACATTTTATCATTCGACCTGGTCAAGGCGTTTCATTCTCAAAAAATAATAATATCGCAAAGGCTGATTCTCAACACCAATACAGTCACTCCTCTCTTATTCCTTAACGAGCTTAAATGATTTATTGAGCTTGTCTCCCCTGACATTCAGAATGTAGATCCCCTTAGAGTAATTGCTTATGTTTATTGTGGTCTGATACTGGCGGTTCAATAAATCTGATATCAGTTTGCCTGATAGATTGACGATCCGCACATCATATTTATTTGAATTGCTTATTGCCACATTCACTTCGTCAGTAACAATGGTCGGCCAGACTGAAACTTCAGGAACTGAGACATCATCACTCTGCTTCAGATAGATATAAGTTGAATCGCTTGCCAGGGTGCCGCATGTCCCTTTTACAACGGTATTATAAATTCCTATGTCACGGGCATCCACATTGTGTATTATAAGATCAGGAGAATTGCTGTTCTCAACCGGGCTTCCGTTCTTCATCCACAGGTAATCAAGGTTATGTCCACCGGCATCGACACTGAGAGTTATATTGCTTCCAAAATCTGTGGTAATATCAGGTGATATGCTGTTTATAACGGTAACGGGATAGACAATAACATTCATAATGTTTGATGATAGCGTTCCGCATAATCCTGTTATCTGGCACCTGTATGCCCCGGTGGCTGATTCAGGAGTGTTCAGCCAGGAAATATAATAGGTATTCTCAGTGGAGAGAAGATTTCCATCCTTGTACCATTTGTAACTAAGGTTATTCCCTGCTGTTTCCAGCCTGAGGTACAGAGAATTGCCTGCACAGATGACCGTATCTCCGGGTTGGCTAATGACTTTAGTTGCAAGGGCACAAACAACGCTTCTTTCTGCCCATTCAGAATAAGAATCAGACAACTTTACTCTTGCCCTGACAGTTGCTGTTCCTATAAAAGCAGGATTCCACGATACGGATGCTTTCTCCCGGATCCAGGATATCTCACCGGCATTAGATGGGATCAGCTGCCACTCATAGTCAATGGCATCGGATACAAGTTCTTCAGTATAATTGCTTATTTCTGTACCGGGACAAACAACGCTATCNCCTACCGGTGTTGNCGGAGCATAATCATAGATCCCTGTTGTATTCCTGATCCAGAATTCGAAATCAGATACCCTGGAATAACCTCCATATGTATCGCAATTCTTGCTTCCCCAGCTTACGATGCCTGCGAGTTTGTATTCTCCATTTACATAAACCGACATCGGACCTCCGCTGTCGCCGCTGCACGCATCCTTATTCCCGTTCAGATATCCTGCCATAATATCTGTTGAGGGTATTGTCGGCCATACAGCGGCTGCCGTTGAATTTGATACAATGGGCACCTGAGCCTTCTGCAGTATTGAAGGTTGATTAGTGGCACCAGCAAAAGTGATACCCCATCCTGTAATCCATGCCATTTTGCCCGGATCAGTATATCCTTCAGAAACATTCTTTGCAGTCATAAGCTTGATAGGCTTGCAATTGGTGCAGCTGATAGCGCCGGTTACCCTTAAAAGGGCAATATCATTCTCAAAAGTAGTCTTGTTGTAACTCGGATGAGGGATAACTTCGCTGACTTGATATTGTGTACCTGAAGAAGCCGGATTGGTGGATCCTGCAACTATTGAAATGACTGAAGGAGGGTATGTAGTTCCGACGGTGTTGAAAATACAGTGGGCTGCAGTGACAACCCATCCTTGAGCAATAATAGAGCCACCGCACCGATAAGCATTTGAAATAAGAAATATCTGCCACGGAAAATCACTTATCGAAGCGTCAGTTCCGCCGATTATCTTTATCTGTGATTTCCTCGTCCCGGTGAAGAANGGGTAAAAATAATCGCCGGGTTCAATTTCAGAACCAGCGTCCAGAATATGTTCATTATCGAGGCGCACGGAGTACAGATCAACTCCGGGCTTAAGAATGTCAATGATAGAAACCTGCAGAAAATAACGCTTCTCAGCTTCAAGGGGAAATACAATTGAATCTGCATCAGGGTACTCCTCCTCCCTGATTACCTGGCGGTAATTCTCATCAAGTATCTGCCATTCGGACTGCGCAGCATCCTTTGTCCTGATGATTCCAACATTAACCTTCTGAGAATAGCCGTAAAAGGAGAGGAGGCAGAGCAGGGATAATATAAATACCTTTTTCATCAGCAGACTGGATCAGGAATACAAAAAATGGTTCATCACATCTGAACGGGAGAAATTTTATTAGAATCCTGATGCCTTCAGCCAGCTGATGCAGAGGCCGGGCCATGCAGATTGAGTATCGCGGCTCCCGCCAAGTCCGTATCCGTGTCCTCCTTTCTGAAAAATGTGAAGCTCGGAAGGGATTTTGTAATTAACCAGCTGTTCGTAATAAACAATGCTGTTTTTTACAGGCACGGTCTGGTCGTCAGCGGAATGGACCATGAATGCCGGAGGCGTATCTTCATTCACCTGCAGTTCGTTTGAAAAGCGTTTTATTGCATCATCGGAAGGATTCTCACCAATCAGGTTCTTTCTTGATCCTGCATGAGTGAAGGAGGCGTCCATCGTTATCACAGGATATATAAGCAGGGAGAAATCGGGACGTGCACTTACTGTATCTGTCGCGTCGTACACTTTTTCAGCATAATGAGTCGAAAGGGTTGAAGCAAGATGTCCGCCTGCCGAGAATCCTATTACACCAACTTTTTTTGGATCGATATTCCACATAACTGCATTCCGGCGTATGATGCGCATTGCCTCCTGGGCGTCCTGAAGAGGTCCTATGGATTTGTCCTTCATGATGAGGTCGGAGGGGAGCCTGTATTTAAGTATTATTCCAGCGATGCCGTTATCGTTAAGCCATGATGCGATGGCGTTACCTTCATGTCCGAAGGCGAGAGCCGAATATCCTCCGCCGGGACAGATGAGAACTGCCGTACCGGTTGCCTTCTCCTTCGGAGGGAGGAAGATATAAAGCATCGGGTTGGTGGTCTTCTCAAAACGGGTAATAAATCCTTCGCCCGTAGTCGATTTTTCAACGTAAGAATCGTTGAATATCAGGCCGGGAATTCCTCCGGGCCAGATGTTCAAGGTCTTCTGCTGGGCATTTGAGTTCAGGACAGGTATTATGGCAATGATGAGGGCGGTTATTAAAGCACGTGTTTTCATGTCTGTTTGATTAAGCTTTCAAAAATAGTCAAAAAATGGATAACGGCTGGTGTTCAGGAATAGTCTTTCTTTTTAACCTCTTTCCATAACCTCTGCGAGATAAAAAATGTCATCACACAATTTTCACACAGATATTGTTTTTAACCACGAAGATTCACCAAGGTAAGCACAAAGGCGCATAAAGGATTATTGAAAATAAGGATTTCTTTAAACTTTTTTAATGCTGTTTATTAAGATATTTTGAAAGCCGACAACCCTTCAGAGATTTTATTCCTTCGGCTACAGCTCCGGCATTCAGAATTGCTCCTGCTTCGGTTGTGTGAGTATGATCGGTGAGAAAGAATTTCGTTTTTACCGTCTCTTCGCCGATAATGAAAATCGTCGGTTTGTGCTTTGGCTTTTCCATTGATGCAGATGTGGTAAAAATTTATAGTTTTAAATTTTCAGCCTTATCTATTTTTTTATCCGGCACTGAACCGCATTGAACTGTTTTGAAGTCAGTTACATTTTTCAGGACGAAAGTTGGAACTCCCTGAGCATGAGGAGCCTTTACATTGATGAATGAGGCTCCCTTCACGTCTTCAAGTATGAATGACGGCCGCAGATCTTCATTTTCAACCTTCATCTCGATGTTGCTCATTTCGATATTCCTGACATGCCTGATGAAAAATCCATAGGTTGGAATCTTACCGAACTCCTGTGGATCAGGATAAGCTTTCTCTTTTTCCGGAACAACTGCTTCGGCCTGATCTTTTGGCGCACCACCCTTTATGAGAAGAGAGATGTTATTGAATTTGATATCCTCAATGTCAAAACCCGGCATTCCCAGGAATAGTGAAGCATAATCGGGATTGGCGCTGTAGACAACTACGTTGCTGATGCTAACCCTTCTCAGTTTTCCGACAGGAATTCCTTCAGGTCCTCTCATTCTTGCTCCCAGTCGAAGAAAAAATGGTGCTCCCATAACATCGCGCATGGTAATATTTGAAACACTGATATCCTCAAGCAGCGCACCATCGACAGTCTCGAGTGCCAGTCCCCTGCAGAACTCGAAGGTGCAGTTTGAGATGGCAATGTTTCTGAAGCCTCCGTTTGACTCAGTTCCGAATTTTATCCTGCCAGTAACGACACCACGGTCAGGGACACGGTTATAATTCTTCCTCTGGTAAGTGCCGTCGAGGAATGTTCCTATGTCGAATCCGAATACCGAGCAGCCGGTTATGGTCACATTCTCAGTCATCCTTGCAAAGCCGAGGGCATAAGAGCTTTTCAGGACAATGGCATCATCGAACGGTGAGTTGACGCTGCAGCTTGACATGTGCACATACCTGCAGCAGTCGATGTCGAAGCCGTCGCGGTTGGTATCGAGCTTCACATTGTCTATCGTAAGATTATCTACTCCGGTTGCCAGGAGACAGAAATGACCACCACGAAGAACCGTAAAATCTTTCAGGATAACATTGCGGCAAAGTTTCAGGGCGATTGCTTTATTGCCCAGACCCGGAGTGGGTCTGCCATCACGGGTAAGCCCGTTACCAATGATCCATCCCTGACCAATGATGGCAATGTTCTCCAGGTTCTCTCCCCAGATCAGGCTGTTGTGCCAGTGACTGTGGCCGAAATCCTGGTACTTGTCGGCAGGGTTTGGTTCAGGAGCGTCATAACCGCCGAGCCCTTTGTCTGATGCAGCTCCAATCAGGTATGCTCCGTTATCGAGAAAGAGGGTAATGTTGCTTTTAAGGTGAATTGAGAAGCTGAGGTAATTTCCGGCAGGGAAGTAAACAGTTCCTCCGCCAGCCGCCGCCGCAGCATCAATGGCCCTGTTAATGGCATCGGTCTCAATTGCCGTGCTGTCGCCTTTGGCTCCGAATGCTTTTGCATTAAAGAATACATGGGAATCCTGAGGTGCTGCAGACAGGAGCACCGGAATAAATAAAAATGCAATAAAGAGATGTTTTTTCATGTAAATTTANTTTGGTCAGAAAGATAATGAAAAAAGTACGAGCTTAGCCCCCCTTCAGGGGGGATGGGGGGCTGATAAACTGAAAGGCTTGCCTTTAATTGCAGAATCTCATGATAGCATCATGAACCCGCTTTCTTGTCTCGTCAGGTGTGGGATTTAGTTCCTCAGCGGTAAATTTGCCATGATGGATGTCGATCCTTTCAAAGACCATGAGGTAAAGGTCAAAAATGATTTCGAGGCTGAGCTGGTACCTGGGTTCCAGAAGCGGGCTTATCTTCTTTATCTGGTCATAGGTCTTGAGCCGGTATTCATCTGCAAGTGTAAGATATACACTTATAAGGTTCCTGAAGTTGTCATTGACCGGACGACCGTGTGCAAAGTCATTAAGATCAGTCCGTGTCAGGTTATTCTTTAAAATAGCATCATCGGCAAAATAGTTCAGATTATTGAGCTGGTCTTTCTGGAAATCCCGGATAATATGGACAATGTAACTGAATATCGCACAAGGTACAGATGCCTCCCTGACGTCAAATTGGGGAACTTCGTATTTCCCGTTTTTTCTTGTGAGCCCGTTAAGGTGCACAAAGATTGATGCTGGTGCAACCGACGCTCCCTGCGAGTATTCAAGGTAAGATTCAATATTCGGGAACCCGTCGTTATTGATATCATAGATCATCGATTTCGCGAAAGCCTCAAGCGGCCAAAGGGGGATCCTGAAATGTTCGATTGTTTCGAGCAATTCCTTTTTGAGTGGATTGCAATCTTCAGCAACGATAATCATTTTGAGCCATTCGTTTACATTAGCAACAAATTCTTTCCTCTCGCCGGGGGCAATCATCTTGTTTGCTGCCTTGTGGTCGTCGATGAGATCGTCGATAGTGCGCATGAACTTATAGCATGTCTTTGCAGCGCAATACCTGTCCTCTTCCCAGAACCTGGCTGCTATGAGAATATTCGGATGATCTATAATCTGGTGGAAGTCAATTGAATTTAAAATTTCAAGAAATTCTTCCCTCTGTAAGCTCATTAATTATATTATATTTTATCAGCGTAAAACTAATTTATTTTCCTGATATGATCCTTTCAGCAACGAGTTTTGACGACATCAGAATATTTGGAATGCCGTTGCCGGGATGAGTGCTCCCGCCTACAAAAAAGAGATTGTGATATTTATCGTGACGGTTGTGGGGGCGGAAATATCCCATCTGCATCATGTTGTGACCGAGACTGCCGAAGACGGATCCTCTTGTGATGTTGCAAGCTGTTTCCCAGTTCTCCGGCGTGTAACAGATCTCGAATTTAATATGTTCTTCGATATCTGACAGGCCAAGCTTTTTAAGCCGTTCAATAACCGCTGCCCGTGTCTTTTGCTCAAGCATTTGCCAATCCTGATCCTTTGCCTTGTCGACATGGCCGGCACCGACGACAATGGATAGCGTTTCATTGCCTTCCGGAGCAGCCAAAGGGTCAGTATGGACCGGCGCATGAAGATAGAAGCTTGGATGATCTCCGAGTGTTTTATCAATGAAGATCATGTCAAGCCCTTCACGGAAATTATCGGAAAGGAAGACATTATGGTGCCGCAGTTGAGGATATACTTTATCAACTCCCCAATGAAAGCATATTGCCGAGCATGAATAGTTCATTTTATCAAGCCTTGCCGATTTTCTCCTGTCAGGAAGAAGGTTGCGGTAGACATAAGGAAGGTCCGCATTGGCAACAATGATGTCTGCCTTTATTTCTCTGCCATCTTCCAGAATGATTCCCTCAGCATTCTTTCCTGCAATAGTGATCTTCGTGACGCCGCTGTTGAAATAAAATTTTACTCCAAGCGATTCAGCGGCATTGAAGAGTTTTTCGACAATTGAATACATTCCTCCGCGAGGGAAGAACGACCCTTCCGTGAGCTCAGCGGCCGGCACCATAGAGAATAGTGCAGGGGAGTTGAAGGGACTCTGCCCCACATAGATGTTCTGAAAGGTGTAAGCCATCATCAGGTGGGGATGGCTGAAAAACTTTCTGGCATAATTCCAGTTCGAAATATAAGTCTTGAGCTTGATGAGAAGTCCAATGTTTTTGAAATTGGCAAACTGTAAGAGGTTATAGAAATTACGCCCGACCAGCTTATCCATCCCGAGCCTGAAGATATTATATCCGGCAGTCACATATTTTTTTGATTTTTCAAAGCTGCCGGGTTCTATCTTTTCAAGCTGCTCCTTCATTCTTGAGTCATCAGAAGTAAAGTCTATTTTCTCGCCGTTGTCGAACCAGATGGTATAGAGGTCATCAAGAGGAACAATATCTTTTCCCTCTTCGAGGGTGATTCCCAGTTCGCCGAATACCTGCCGATAGATTCCAGGCATGAGGAGCATAGTTGCCCCCAGGTCGAACCTGTGACCATCGCGGATCAGCTGTCCGCACCGTCCCCCCGGCGATGAATTCTTTTCATAGACACTTGCCTGGTAACCATTTCTCGCCAGGTAAAGGGCAGTTGCAATTCCGCCGATACCTGCACCAATTATGATTGCCGTTTTGTTTTCGGTCATATTATATCGCTGAAGTAATAAACAAAATTTTAGTAAAAGACGGTGAAAATCTGTTATTGTCTCAAAATAATTGAAATATAAAATTAATTTTTCAGCTGAGACTTTCAGCTTATTCTATATAATGGAAGGTCCATATTCCGGTAAGGAGGGTTTATTTTTTATCTGTGTTTTTTGGCGGTATCGTAAAGTTATATAAATTCTGCATTTTCAGATCGATATCTGAAATGATATCGGCGCAATCTTTTAATTCCTTTGTGACACTCTCCGTTTTCCCTTCGGTCAGCTTATATGAAAGCTCATGTTCAAGCGACGCCCAAAAATCCATTGCAATCGTACGTATCTGTACCTCAACCTTGACAAGTTCGGTGCTCTCTGACAGAAATACCGGAACAGTCACGATAAGATGAAGGCTTCGGTAGCCGTTTGGTTTTGGATTTTTTATATAATCGGATCTGTGGATAACCTCAATATCATCCTGTGAAGTCAGAAGGTCGGCAATAAGGTAGATATCGTCAATGTAGGAACATATTACACGAACACCGGCTATATCGGTAAGATTTTTTCGGGCCGATTCGACGCTAAGCTCAAAGCCTCGCTGTGATAGTTTTCTTATTATGCTTTTTGGTGTTTTTACCCTGGCTTTTATCTGATGTATCGGATTGCGATCCTTTACATGCTTAAATTCATCATTCAGG